>LAZR01000529.1_pt1 | contig 29778 bp, 27 predicted proteins | sample 329461 | NCBI WGS metagenome assembly LAZR01 (sample SAMN03002196, study PRJNA259156) | marine sediment metagenome | biome: sea floor; feature: Hydrothermal impacted sediments; material: marine sediment; isolation source: Loki non-amplified sample from Loki's castle hydrothermal vent sediment ...
CCCCTGCCGTGACCCAGACACCGATAGAAGCAGATGCCAGACCCGGCATTTTTTCAGTCACGACGCGAAAGCCATTGGGCAGGCGATGTTGTTGTAGGCTCACTGGGCGATGCCCCCCTTGATGATATCTTTTAGCGCTTCAAGATCATTGGAAATGCGGGTGACGCGCTCGTCGCGGTCGAAAAGATCAGCCATGTGATCAGGCAGTGGCGGGCGTACTCCGGTTGCTGCCTCTACCGCATCTGGGAACTTGGCCGGGTGCGCAGTCGCCAAGGTGATCATGGGCGTGGCAGGATCGCGCAACGCTTGGGCGACCCGTACCCCGATAGCGGAATGCGGGCACAGCAGTTCGCCGGTGTTTGTAAAAAATTCCTTGATAGTGGCGCTGGTTTCTTCTTCTGATACCCGGCCAGATTTATAGGTATCTTGCAAAGTGCGCAGGACGTCGTCGCCAACATCGAAGCCGCCCTGGGCTAGATCATCCATCAACGCTTTTGTTGCGTTGCTGTCCTGACCGTACGCGAAATACAAAGCGCGCTCGAAATTGGAACTGACCTGAATATCCATCGAAGGGCTGATCGACGCATGCACCGCCCCCTTGTGGTAGGCACCAGTGGTAAGACAACGATGCAGAATATCATTTTGATTTGTAGCGACCACCAGATCTGCGATCGGCAGCCCCATCTCGCGCGCGATATAGCCCGCAAAAATATCGCCAAAATTGCCGGTAGGGACGGTAAAGCTTACCTTGCGGTCACATGCGCCCATGCTTAACGCCGCAGTAAAGTAATAGACCACTTGAGCCAGTACCCGCCCCCAGTTGATACTGTTCACGCCCGCCAGGCGAACCGCGTCGCGAAAATCGTGGTCGTTGAACATATCCTTAAGGCGTGCCTGACAATCGTCGAAATCGCCATCCATCGCCAACGCATGCACGTTGCTTTCCGCAGGTGTAGTCATCTGGCGGCGTTGCACTTCGGAAACGCGGCCATGAGGGAACAGGATGAACACGTCGACATTGTCGAGGCCGCGAAATGCTTCGATCGCCGCAGAACCGGTATCGCCAGATGTTGCACCGACAATGGTCACACGTTCGCCCTTGCGCGAAAGCACCGCCTGAAACATTTGCCCGATAAGCTGCATCGCGAAATCTTTGAAGGCCAGTGTCGGCCCGTGGAAGAGTTCAAGAAGGAAATGCCCCTGATCCAATTGCACCAGTGGCGCACGTACCGTGTGGTTGAACCCTGAATAGGCCTTGTCGATCAACGCCGTGAATTCGGCATCCGTAAATGTATCGCCGATAAAGGGGCGCATCACCTTAAATGCAACGTCCTCATATGACATGGTTGCCATGTCCGCCAAGTCTTTGTCGCTGAACCTAGGGATCGTTTCAGGAACATACAGCCCCCCATCACGGGCAAGACCGGTCAACAACGCGTCTTCAAAAGATAAAACAGGGGCAGAACCACGGGTAGAGATATAGCGCATAAGGTTGATCAGCTTTCGGCTTTGGGGGCGCGACGGCGGCGCAAGAAAAACAGGCTCATGCCAAGCCAGATGGCGGCAAGAGAGAACCAAGTGATGGCATATTGCAAGTGGTCATTGGGAATTCGGCTGGTATCAACCGGTAACGGGCTGATATCGCTTTCAGCCGGGGTGCTGGTGCGGGCAACGAGCAAGATGGGCAATGTTTCCAGCGTCTGCGCCATCGCAGGAACATCGCGCGCGAACCAGATATTTTCAGCCATATCCGGAGACGGCGTAAAACCGTCGGTTTCTTGCGGCCACTGAAGGTTGCCGGTGACCGATGCAGGCCCGCCAACACGGTCGTTATCCTTGTCAGCCGCAATGGCAAAACCCCGATCCACCATAATTCTGCGTCCGTCTTTCAGTTGAAACGGCGTGATGATCCGATAGCCTGCACCCACATCCTTTTTCGACACAAGTACGTGGATTTCTTCGTTATCTAAGAAACCTGACGCTTTGACCGGTAAGTAAGCGTCGGTGGTCGGATCTATCGCTTGAGGCAGATCCACCGGGGCGGCGGCTATACGGGTGTTAATATCGGAAACGATTGCTTGCTTCCATGCCAGTCGCTGGATCTGCCACACCCCGAGCGCGATCAGGAGTGAAGCCCCACCAAGGCCGATAATCAGCAAAAATAGCGTACGACGCATGAGAAACTCTTGAGATTTGTACCCTGTGCCGGGTGGCGACAATGTAAAGGCGCGCAAGGTTCCCCTTACGCGCCTGAAGCTTTTAGTGAATACGCGGCGGTTTGCAAGCCGTCTGGGATTCTTAAATGCCCCACATGTAGACGGCGAAGAACAAGAACAGCCATACCACGTCGACGAAGTGCCAGTACCAGGCCGCTGCCTCAAAGCCGACGTGCTGTTCAGGGGTGAAGTGACCCTTGATCGCGCGGACCAAACAAACTGCTAAAAATATCGTACCGATGATCACGTGGAAACCGTGGAAACCTGTGGCCATAAAGAAGCTCGAGAAAAACAGGTCGCCGCCGAACGTCCAGTCATCGTGTACCAGCAGTTCATAATATTCATAGGCTTGAAACGCCGTAAACATCATGCCCAGTAGAATAGCGATGCTAAGCCCCGTGATCAGGTCCTTGCGGTTGTTCTCGTGAACCAGTGCATGGTGTGCCCAAGTCACGGCACAGCCTGATAAAAGCAGCGTCAACGTGTTGATCAAGGGTAGGTGAAAGGCGTCGACAGGGATGATGTCCGGCTGCACGTAGGTAGAACCCGGAAAGGCGCTCATCGGGTACAGCGCTTCTTTGAAGAAGGTCCAGAACCAAGCGACAAAAAACATCACTTCGGACATGATGAAAAGGATAAAACCATAGCGCAAGCCAATGCGTACCACCGGTGTATGATCGCCAATTTTGCTTTCCGCCACCACTTCTGACCACCAGCCAAACATGCAATACAGCACAGCCACTAGCCCACCAAAAAAGACGTACGGCGTGACATCGTGCATCCAGAAAACAATGCCGGCAAGCATGATTACGCCACCAAGCGCACTGAACAGCGGCCATGTAGATGGCGTTAGAATATGATAGTCATGATTTTTTTCATGAGCCATGGGTTTAGTCCCTCACCTTTTACTTAATTCAGGTTTGTTTTTTCGTCCTGATCAAGGGCCGCATATCCCTCGGGCAGGTCAATTTCATAGAACGTATAAGATAGTGTGATCGTATGTACATACTTGCCATCACGGTCTTTGACGATTTCGGGGTCAACGAAAAACGTTACCGGCATTTTCACGCGTTCGCCGGGGGCGAGCACCTGTTCGGTAAAGCAAAAGCATTCGATCTTTTCAAAGAATGCGCCGGCTGCATAAGGCGTGACATTATACGCCGCCTGCCCCGCTACCGTGCGATCGGTGGGGTTATATGCCTCATAGTATGCAAGCCCCGTTTCACCGATGCGGAGCTCCATTTCATTCACCACGGGTTTGAATTCCCACGGCATGCCAGCATTCAGACTGCCGTCGAAGCGAACAGTTATGGTCTGATCCAGAATTTCATTTGATCCAGCGCTGACCTGGCCAGGCGTCCCACCAAAGCCGGTGACACTACAGAACCAGTTATAAAACGGTACCGATGCCCAAGCGAGCCCGCCCATCAGCACGACGACGGATACGGTTTGCAATACCGTTTTGGTAGGACCTGACATTGCCATTACTTGCTCTCCTGCGTCTGGATAGCCCCGCCCGGCAAATTATTGAAATCAATGTTAGTGATTTTTACATAGGTCAATGCCATCACCAGCAGAACAAACCCGCCCAGCATCAAACCGATACCCAGATTGCGGCCCCTGCGACGTGTGTGAAGCTCATGCTCTGCCCGAATGCTCATGCCCAACCTCCTAAGCCGTATCCCCGTAGGGTCGCTTCCGCTAAAATTGCACCGAAATGCAAGAACAAATACCACAGCGACAGGCGGAAAAACTTGCGTTCGACTTGAAAGTTATCCGCTTCGCTATCGTTTTCATCGCGCTGCCAGATACGGATCGCCCCAAGAAGGAACATTCCGTTCAAGACGGCGGAGGTAACCAGATAGATTGGCCCGCCAATCGCCGTGAAACCGGTACCGACCGCCAAAATAACCAGCAATACAGTGTAAGCGAGGATATGACGGCGGGTGGCACGACGACCGTGCGTTACAGTCAACATGGGTACCTTAGCATCGTCATAGTCATTGCGCATAAAGAGTGCCAGCGCCCAGAAATGTGGGGGTGTCCACATGAAAATCAGGGCAAACATCAACCAAGCCTCGATCGAGAAACTACCGGTGGCGATGATCCAGCCGATCACAGGGGGAAATGCACCAGCGGCACCGCCGATGACGATGTTTTGCGGTGTCGCCCGCTTAAGCCACATGCTGTAAAACACCGCATAAAAAAGTATGGTGAACAGAAGCATACCGGCAGCCAGCAGATTTGCAGCCAGCCCCAACATCATTACGGACAAACCCGATAGGGCAACCCCGATCGCCAACGCTTCTTTCGGCTGTACCCGACCGGAAGGAATAGGGCGGTTCTGTGTACGCCGCATGATGGCATCAATATCCGCGTCCCACCACATGTTCAAAGCACCAGATGCCCCTGCACCGATGGCAACGAACAAGATCGACGCAAACCCAATAACGGGATGCACGGGGACAGGTGCGGCCAACATCCCCACAACTGCGGTGAAAACCACAAGCTGCATAACGCGGGGCTTCAGCAAAGCAAAATAGTCGCCCAGCTGTGCCTCGTATTCGCCTGCCGGAGTGGTACTCATGTCAGTCATGCCAGATCTCGCATAAAGATAAATTGGGGCGTGACCCTCACGCCCCAATACAGAACGGTTGGTGTTACTTTGACGCGACTGTCAAAGTCTGAGGGATGCCCGCATACTCTGCCTTGGCTTTTCCAAGCCACTCAGCATAGGCTTGCTCGGACACAACCTTAACAGTAATCGGCATGTAAGCGTGCGCGTTGCCACAAAGCTCCGAGCATTGGCCAAAATAAATGCCTTCCTTCTCAGCCGTGAACCACGTTTCGGCCAAGCGGCCAGGCACGGCATCTTGCTTGACGCCGAAGGCCGGCATTGCCCAGGCGTGGATAACGTCGGCACCAGTCACCTGTACCACAATTGTTTTGCCTACGGGAATCACCACCGCGGTATCGGTCGCCAGCAGGAATTGCTGCTCGGTATAACCGGCCGCTTCCAATTGGGCGATAACTTCTGGTGTTTTGCGATTCTCACCACCTACAGCAGGTGCGCCAATCATATAGCTGTCAAAGCCAAAACCTTCGTCAACGTATTCATAGGACCAGTACCACTGATTCCCTGTGGCTTTGATGGTAAGATCCGCCTGCGGGATCTCTTGCTGACGGAACAGGATCGGAAGCGAATATGCACCGATTAATACCAGTATCAGGATCGGCACGATGGTCCACGCGATCTCCACCGGAGTGTGGTGCGTAAACTTAGCGGCAACCGGGTTGCGTTTTTTGTTGTAGCGGAAAGCAACCCAAAGGATCAGGCCGGTCACCAGCAACGTTATCAGCGTGATGATCACAAGAATTAGATGGTCGAGGTCATGGATATCTTGTGCAACCCGCGTAACGGCAGGCTGAAAGCCCATTTTACCGTCTATCGGTTGGCCGATGATTTCCAACCCGTCGACGCGGAGATTCTCTTGCGCCCATGCAGGCACGGTAGAAAAAGCGGCCATGAGACCCGAAAAAGTGAGAAGATGTTTCATATGTCGTCCTGATCTTGTGACCATTGATAAGCGAATCTCGACCTTACAGCCAAAGAGAGGCCGCGGTGCCGTTGTAATCTTTACGCTTACAATCATATTCTAACTTCAAGATAAAGACTTCTGCTTGCGTCAAACGGACGCGAAGCGCTTTTTATGACACGTTTTGAGGAACATTTTGATGAGCCAGCCGCCTTTCAACCCCTTTGAGGCGAGTCTTGATCGCGATACCGCTCTTAAAATTCTACGCGGTGCGGTCTCGGGGGCCGATGACGGAGAGCTATTTTTCGAGCGGCGGCGCTCTGAAGGACTGGTGTTTGATGACGGAAGACTTAAGACCGCCAGCTACGACGCATCCCAAGGCTTTGGCCTGCGGGCGGTCCGAGGCGAAGTCGCCGGTTACGCCCATTCATCCGAGATCACCGAAGCCGCCTTGCGCCGTGCTTCCGAAACTGCGCGACTGGCGGTGGGTGATGGAGGCGGCACTTGGGCTGATGCACCTGCCGCGACCAATCAACGGCTTTACACCGATGAAGACCCAATCGCTGGGGCTGCCTTTCCGGTGAAAATCGAAACCTTGCGGGAAATCGACGCGTTCGCCCGCAGCCTGGATCCGCGGGTTGTACAGGTGTCCGCATCGATCTCAGCGTCGATACAGGAAATCGAGATTTTGCGCCCTGAAGGCATTTCAGTGAAAGATATACGCCCGATGACCCGGGTCAATGTATCGGTCATCGTCGAACATAACGGGCGTCGCGAAAGCGGTTCGGCAGGAGGGGGCGGCAGGGTCGGCTTGAACGGCCTTATGGAAAGCGCCGATTGGCAGGCTAAGACCCGCGAGGCGTTGCGCATCGCCTGCGTGAATCTAGAGGCCGTTCCGGCCCCGGCGGGCGTGATGGATGTCGTGCTTGGTCCCGGCTGGCCGGGCATCTTACTGCATGAAGCTATCGGTCACGGACTTGAGGGTGACTTTAACCGAAAGGGATCAAGCGCTTTTGCCGGATTGTTGGGCCAGCAAATTGCCGCCAAAGGCGTGACCGTGCTGGATGATGGCACTATTCCTGATCGGCGTGGATCAATCACGGTGGATGATGAAGGCACTCCTTCCGCAAAAAATGTGCTGATCGAAGATGGTGTGTTAGTAGGCTATATGCAGGATCGACAGAACGCACGGTTAATGGGGGTGAAGCCCACCGGCAACGGCCGCCGGGAATCGTATGCACATATTCCGATGCCTCGGATGACCAACACCTATATGTTGGGCGGTCAGATTAACCCCGGCGACATTGTGGCCGACCTTAAGGATGGGATTTATGCCGTGGGGTTCGGTGGCGGTCAGGTCGATATTACCAACGGGAAATTTGTGTTCTCGTGTACCGAGGCATATCGAGTTCAGAATGGCATCGTCGGGGCGCCGGTAAAGGGTGCGACGCTGATCGGCGACGGTGCGACTGCACTCAAGCAGATACGGGCCATCGGAAATGATCCCGCGCTGGACCCGGGTATGGGAAATTGCGGCAAAGCTGGGCAGTGGGTGCCTGTTGGCGTCGGTCAACCAACATTGATGATCGGCGGTCTGACAGTTGGCGGGGCTGCAGCATAGCCGTCCACGTCTGACATTTTTGCGTTGCGGTCCATGCTACATATGCGGTCAATTTAGGCTAAATGGACCGCATATCATTCATCCGTTATTAACCAGGTCGATCTATACCTGAATCTGCAACGGATGGAGATACAGGGAATGACTGATAAGGACCACAATCCTTCTTCCATTACCCCCCCAATCCCACCCACCTCGGAAGATGAAAGTTTTGCCCGTCTCCGTCTGTTGCGTTCGCGGCGCGTAGGTATCGCGACCTATAACCGCTTGTTGGCCGAACATGGGTCGGCCCGGCGTGCCCTTGCCGAACTTCCGTTGATTGCACGAGCTGCAGGTGTCGTAAATTACCAGACCTGCCCCGAGGCGGTGGTCTATGCTGAATTGCGCGCAGCAAAGACCGCCGGTGCGCGACTAGTCATGCAAGGCACACCAGATTACCCCCGCACCTTGAATGATCTTAATGATGCGCCCCCGATGCTCTGGATCATCGGTGATGCAGCGCTGTTGAACAGACCCAAAGTCTCGCTCGTGGGTGCGCGAAATGCTTCTTCATTGGGTACTCGCATGGCAAAAGCTTTGGCTCGAGGGCTTGGCGATGCAGGGTATGTAGTTGTCTCGGGACTTGCGCGGGGGGTTGACGCCGCCGCGCACCTTGCTGCTTTGCCATCCGGGACTATTGCCGTCCAAGCAGGTGGCGTCGACGTAATGTATCCTGTCGAAAATACCCGATTGGCAGATAATATATCGCAACAAGGTTTACGTATTTCTGAACAGCCCATAGGCCTGCAGCCCATGGCGCGGCATTTCCCCAGTCGCAACAGGATCATTGCCGGTCTCAGCCACGCCACGGTTATCGTCGAGGCAGCCGCGAGGTCCGGCAGCCTTATTACAGCGCGTGATGCTTTGGACCAAGGACGCGAGGTTCTAGCCGTGCCGGGGCATCCGTTTGATGCACGGGCCGCAGGATGCAATATGTTGATCCGTGACGGTGCGACCTTGGTGCGCGATGTCGCAGATGTGATCGAGCTTTTGGGGCCCCTCAAAGAGGATACAGGTCCCGCCGCCCAGCAAAGACCGGTGGAAACTCCAAAGAGTGTCGCGCCCGACATGCGCACGACAGCCGCGATTCATGCTCGCATTCTATCGCGGCTAGGGCCGAGCCCGATTGCAGAAGACCAATTAATACGTGATCTGAAGCTTGCACCCGCATCCGTGACCGCTGTGCTCGTGGAACTTGAGCTGAACGGCCATGTGCTCAGGCAATCGGGGGGGCTGATATCGCGGACCAACTGATCTGGACCGAGTATTCAGCCATGTGTTCGGGGGCCAGCCCCCGTCCCGGATTTCATCCGGCCCCCCCGGGATTTTCAACCATTTGGAACTGGTGTTTTGAGCTTGGTTGGAGGCGTCGAGAAATGGACGGCAGCAAGAAATCCTGGGGCCGGAGCCGCGCTTATTGCGGGACGATCCAGCGCTGCGGCATTGACAAAACATACTGACCGCCACATGTCACAGCACAAGCCAAGCAATTTCAGTTGATCCAAGGTGCGGAAATTTATGCCAGTTGTTGTTGTCGAATCACCCGCTAAAGCCAAAACGATCAACTCTTACCTAGGTAGTGATTACACAGTTCTTGCGTCTTATGGGCATGTACGTGACCTCCCCCCCAAGGACGGGTCAGTGGACCCCGAAAACGGGTTTGATATGACGTGGGAAATTGCTGCCGCCAGCAAGAAACACGTCAAAGCTATCGCTGACGCGCTGAAGGACGACAATGCGTTGATTCTCGCGACTGACCCTGACCGCGAAGGTGAAGCCATAAGCTGGCATCTCCAGGAGGCGCTTACCAAGCGTAAGTCGATCAGGAAAGACACGCCGGTCAGCCGTGTAGTTTTCAATGCGATTACCAAGACCGCCGTTACCGAGGCGATGAAGAACCCGCGTCAGGTAGATATGCCTTTGGTTGAGGCGTATCTGGCCCGGCGGGCGCTGGACTATCTGGTGGGTTTCAACCTTTCACCTGTTTTGTGGCGCAAACTGCCCGGCGCAAAGTCGGCTGGGCGGGTCCAATCGGTGACATTGCGGTTGATCGTTGAACGCGAGATGGAAATCGAAGCCTTCCGTAACCGAGAGTACTGGAGCGTGAAGGCACTGGTCGCCACACCGCGCGGGCAAGAATTCGAAGCCCGATTGGTGACTCTGGCCGGCAAGAAGCTGGATCGCTTTGATTTGGCAAACGATACGCAGGCCGAGATGGCGGTGCAGGCGATCACCAGTCGTGACTTGACCGTGCTCGGTGTCGAAGCGAAACCTGCAAGCCGCAATCCGTCCGCGCCCTTCATGACCTCAACCTTGCAGCAAGAGGCCAGCCGTAAATTGGGAATGGGCGCTCGCCAAACAATGAGCACCGCTCAGCGTCTTTATGAGGCCGGTCACATTACATACATGCGAACCGATGGCATTGACATGGCACCTGAGGCAATGACGATGGCTCGCGATGCGATCAAGGACAGATTTGGAGCGGAGTATGTGCCTTCGGCTCCGCGCATCTATAAGAACAAGGCTAAAAACGCCCAAGAGGCGCATGAATGTATCCGGCCTACAGACATGGCAAAGGATGCAGATGCGCTCAAACTAGGTGAATCCGATCAACGCAAGCTGTATGATCTGATCTGGAAGCGAACGCTGGCCTGCCAGATGGAAAGCGCACGGCTGGAACGTACCACCGTCGAGATTGGCAGCAAAGATCAACAGGTCGGCTTGCGGGCCACTGGTCAGGTCGTGCAGTTCGACGGGTTCCTGCGCGTCTACGAAGAAGGCCGCGACGATGTGGTGGATGAAGACGACAAGCGCCTGCCGCAGGTCCACGAAGGCGACAAGATGGATAAGCGTTCTGTCACACCAGAACAGCATTTCACCCAGCCGCCGCCCCGCTATACCGAAGCGACCTTGGTTAAGCGAATGGAAGAATTGGGCATTGGCCGCCCGTCGACCTATGCCAGTGTCGTCACCACGATTCAGGATCGTGAATATGTGCGCAAAGAGGGCAATCGGTTGTTCCCCGAGGATAAGGGGCGTCTAGTCACCGCATTCCTTGAGAATTATTTTCGCAAGTACGTCGGGTACGACTTTACAGCTGATCTGGAAGACCAGTTGGACAAAGTCAGCGCAGCGGATGCAGATTATAAAGATGTTCTGGCGCGCTTTTGGAAGGACTTTTCGGCAGCGATTGCCGAAACGGCTGATCTTCGCATCACGGAAGTGTTGGAAAAGATCAACGAGGTGTTGGAGCCCCATCTGTTTCCCGCCACCGAGGACGGCAAGGACCCGCGCTTGTGCCCTAATTGCGAGGTAGGACGCCTGTCGATGCGCACAGCGAGATCCGGCGGTGCCTTTATCGGGTGCTCGAATTATCCGGAATGCCGCTATACCCGTCCGTTTGGCCCGCCGGATCCCGAAGCAGAGGCATCGGCGATCCCTCCTGATGGCAAGCTACTAGGCGAAGATCAGGGCGAGGAAATTCGCGTATTCAAAGGGCGCTTCGGCCCATATGTGCAGCGCGGCCCCGTCACGGAAGAGAACAAGAAACCTCCGCGGCAGTCAGTCCCCAAGGACTGGCCTGCAGAAGAGTTGGAGCTGGAACGTGCGCTGATGCTGTTGTCCCTGCCCCGCGAAATTGGCCCGCATCCCGAAGACGGGATCATGGTCTGGGCCAATATTGGTCGCTATGGCCCCTACATCAAGCACGCCGAAAGCACGTCGGATCGCGGCGGCACCAATGCCAACCTTGAGGGTCTGGATGAAGTGTTTACCGTCGGCATGAACCGTGCCGTACAGCTGCTCGCCGAAAAAGTCGCAAGCCGTGGTGGCCGTGGCAAAGCTGCCGCGCCAATTCGTGAGATGGGCGAACACCCTGATCAGGGTGGGGCTGTGAATATCATGGAAGGTAAATATGGCCCCTACGTGAAATGGGAAAAGGTCAATGCCACCATTCCAAAAGAGATCGAGCCGGCGGATTTGTCCATGGAGCAAGCGGTCGCGCTGATCGAGGAAAAGTTGGCGAAATCTCCGGCCAAACGCAAGGCGGCGACGAAAAAACCCGCAGCCAAGAAAACCGCAGCGAAAAAAACTACGACTAAGGCCGCTGCACCGAAAAAGTCCACGGCCAAGAAATCGGCGGCGAAAAAAGCGCCCGCCAAAAAAGCCGCTGCCAAGTCGCTAGATTGAGGCGGTGCCTTCGTGACTATGGATATATCGGTTCATCTCGTGCCGAGCCAATAACGTTGTGAACTCTCCTGAACTACATCTTAGTAGCGCTGTAATTCAGGGCGGATATGCCAGCCAAAATATCAAAGGTTCGTCGTCTGGCGTTGCAGGATACGATTTAACCTGTCGCCGACGCGTTGCTTTCGCAACCATATTTGACACCCGTGTAACGTGGCGTCATAGAAGTCGTATGCATAAGGTATGACGGGGCGCGAGGCCTCTTTCGAAAGGAGCCGGAATGAAAAAAATCTATGGAAGTGCTGCCGAGGCGCTGGAGGGTGTGTTGCACGATGGCATGCTGATCGCCGCGGGCGGATTTGGCCTTTGCGGTATCCCCGAATTGCTGTTGAACGCCATTCGTGATGCAGGCACCAAAGATCTGACCTTTGCGTCGAACAACGCTGGCGTTGATGATTTCGGCATTGGCATTTTGTTGCAGACCAAGCAGGTCAAAAAAATGATCAGCTCTTATGTCGGTGAAAACAAAGAGTTCATGCGTCAATATCTCGGCGGAGAGCTTGAGCTTGAGTTCAATCCTCAAGGCACGCTGGCCGAACGCATGCGTGCGGGTGGTGCGGGCATTCCAGGGTTTTACACAAAGACCGGCGTGGGTACCGTAATTGCCGACGGCAAAGAGCATAAAGATTTCGACGGCGAGACCTATATTCTGGAACGCGGAATCGTTGCGGATCTTGCTATCGTCAAAGCATGGAAGGCCGACGACACGGGTAACCTTGTGTTCCGCAAGACGGCGCGCAACTTTAACCCGCCTGCCGCGATGTGTGGCAAAATATGTATCGCCGAGGTCGAAGAGATTGTGCCGCGCGGCTCTCTGGGTGGCGATGCAATTCACCTGCCCGGCATATATGTGCACCGCATTATCCAAGGGGATCATGAAAAACGCATCGAACAGCGTACAGTGAGGACTGCATAATGGCTTGGGATCGCAATCAAATGGCCGAACGCGCAGCGCAAGAGCTGCAAGACGGGTGGTATGTAAACCTAGGCATCGGCATCCCTACGCTGGTGTCCAATTACATACCTGAGGGAATGGATGTGACACTGCAATCCGAGAACGGCATGCTGGGTATGGGTGCATTTCCAATCGATGGCGAAGAAGACGCAGACCTGATCAACGCAGGAAAGCAGACGATTACCGAGCTTGAACGAACATCATATTTCGACAGTGCAATGTCGTTCGGCATGATCCGAGGCGGCAAGATTGCCATGGCAATTCTTGGCGCAATGGAAGTCGCGGAAAACGGCGATCTGGCCAACTGGATGATCCCAGGCAAACTGGTCAAGGGTATGGGCGGAGCGATGGATCTGGTAGCCGGTGTCGGCCGCGTTGTCGTCGTGATGGATCATACCAGCAAGCATGGCGATAGTAAGGTGCTGAAGGAATGCACCCTGCCCCTGACCGGCAAGGCCGTGGTGGACAGGATCATCACCAATCTAGGCGTGTTGGACGTTGTAGAAGGCGGGCTTAAAATCGTCGAATGTGCCGACGGCGTAACCGAAGAAGAACTTCGCGCCGCGACAGAAGCGACCGTTATCTGATCGACTGCCGCTGAGGTAATAGAAAAGGCGCGACCATGCGGGCCGCGCCTTTTGCACTTATGGTACAGGTCTTGCACCCTGACTGTGATTACTACGGGCAGCGCCCTTAGTTCATTGCGACGAATACGCAGCCGTCTGAAATAAGCTCCGGTGGCGTCTGGCAAAGCCCTTTAGCAACTTGGAACGCAGCTAATACCTTGGGTACGTAATCACGCGTTTCAGCAAACGGTGGCACTCCGGCGTGTTTGCGGACTGTCCCCTCGCCGGCATTATAGCCTGCCAGCACTAAAATGGGATCACGGTCGAACTCACCCATCAACCAGTCAAGGTATTTGACGCCGCCGGCGATGTTTTGTGGCGCAGCAAAGCTGTCCTTGACGCCAAATCGGGCCGCCGTGTCTGGCATCAACTGCATCAAACCTTGGGCACCGGCGCCGCTGACCGCATCTGAACGCCCGGCTGATTCAACACTGATCACTGCAAGCACCAATGCAGGGGACACTTGAGTGCCGATGGTTGAACGCAGAATATCAATGCCGTTGGCCCTCGCAATCTCTTGCATCTGCTGCATTCGCGGGGCGGGCACTCTGGTGCTGGCGGTCGCCAAAGTCGTCATAGCAACTTCAAGCCTTCCCGGACCGGATTTGTCGACGGCGGGGGATACTCTTTCCCAAAACCAGTCGTACTGGCCCGGAGCCAAAGGCACGATCGCCCCGGATGCGGTGGCGACGACATCTGGCACGGCCATCACTTTTGGTTCGATGAATACATTGATCCGGCTGGTACTACCGGGCTTCGGCGGCTTAACTCGTTTCGCATCGAATGATGGAAAAGGCTTGGGCCCTTCGGCCCAAAGCACGGACCCTGCCAGCGCCCCTGCTACCAGAGAAACGGTGATTAATCGAAACATTGCTGCCTGCTTTTCAGTATTTTTTTAACTGCTCTTAATCGGGAATATCACACGATTCAGCTCCCCCGCCTAGCAAATCCTCAATCGGAACATGGCGATTTTGCCTTATTTGCCGTTATATAGCAGCAAGCCGCCTAAAAAAACCGGCCAAAAAACAAGAATTATTGCATATTTATCAGCGCTATACGCGACGCTGCATAAAGAAACTTAGCAAACCTTAAAATGTCACGTTTCTTGCCAAAATCATGCCCCAATCGAAAGGCTATATAGCGTCATACCAAGTCGAACAGGCGCTCAGTGAGAGAATAGCGTCAGACGTAAGACCCGGTTGACTAGAAACATTTCATGATCCTTGGAGGGACATACCATGATTAACTTTATCAAGAACTTCAGCAAAGACGAATCCGGTGCTGTGACTGTTGACTGGGTCGTATTGACTGCTGCCGTAGTTGGCCTTGCCGTTGCAGCATATAGCTCGATCGAAACTGGCGCAAAAAGCCTGACCAGCGACACGGCAACCTACATGACAGGCAAAAAGCCCACCTAATAGCTTTACAGCTATTCAACTGAACATCATTGGCCGCATTCTGCACGACAGGGTGCGGCCAAATTTAATTCATCCGAGCAACACCAAGGTCGATTTGATATGTTTTTAAGGTTGAAAAAACTCTGGCGTCGGGAAGAAGGTGCTGTAACCGTTGATTGGGTCGTTCTTTCGGCTGCCATCGTTTTGCTGGCTGCATTGATCATCTCAAGCATGACGACAGGTACGGTTGATCTTGCTGACAGCCTTATGACGCAAACCCCCGGCGCATTTTAATATTCGCATTTAAATAATTTGCAGCGGCTTGATCACAGGCCGCATCAAGTGACAATACTACCCGTCACCACGCCCCCCCCCCTCTCCCCAGTCTAAAGCCCCGCTGCTGCATTTTATGGCCCCGAAGGCTCCTTAGTCTGAACACAATTATCGTCTAAACCTAGGTTAAGAATTTCAGTCGGAAGTGGTCCGGCATCACATCACAAGAGGTAAGTAAAATGCGGATGGTATTTGGACTGGTCCTATTGGCAGGTATCGCCCTGGCGGGCGGTGCTGTCTATCTGGCAAAAGATCGTATCGGTGAATATCAAATGGCAAATGCCCGTGCTCAGGCCGCGCTTGCCCAGATTGTCCCGACGGTAGATGTGTTCGTTGCGGTTGAGCCGTTAAAATATGGGCAACAGCTACGCCGCGAAGACGTGCGCCAAGTAGCATGGCCCGAAAATGCGGTCCCTGAAGGTTCTTTTGTCGACGAAGCTGACTTATTCCCTGCCAACAGCGACCAACTGCGTGTGGTCCTGCGTGCGATCGAAAAAGACGAAGCAATCATGCTGGTTAAGGTTACTGAGCCTGGCGAAGACACCGGCCTCACATCGCGACTAGAGCGCGGGACCCGTGCATTTACCATCAAAGTCGATGTATCCAGCGGCGTTTCGGGCTTTTTACGCCCTGGTGACCGTGTTGACATCTATTGGACGGGGCGTGTCGATTTGGGGGATGGCATTCAACGTGGCTCTGGTGACGTGACTAAGCTGATCGAAGCTGGCATCAAGCTGATTGCAATTGACCAAAGCGCAGGTGGCGAACGTAGTGAGGCCGCTATCGCCCAGACTGTAACTGTTGCGGTAAAACCAAATCAGGTCGCCGCCCTCGCACAAGCTCAATCCACAGGCAAGCTGGCGCTTTCGTTGGTTGGCGCCGAAGATGACACGATCGCATCTAGCATTGAAGTCGATCAACGCTCTTTGTTGGGCATTGCGAACGAGACCGTCAAGGTAGAAGTCGCCAAGGAAAAAGTTTGCACGATCCGCACGCGTCGAGGCGCCGAAGTCGTCGCAATTCCAATCCCCTGCACCAACTAATTACTCTTGAGAGAGTTTAGATACACCGCGCCTTGATAGCGCGGTGTATCTTCTTTTGCGGCGTATGTTGCCCATAGTCCACATACTCGCCTCTGTACATGTCATTGATTCTTGCAAAAAAAACCAAATCAAAGCACAGTGTACAAAATGGCGGGCGCAAAGACCCAATCCAGAGGCGTGATCACAAAGGCAGGTCACATGAAAATTGACGATCTCATCAAGGCAGCTCTTCTCGGGCTGACGATAAGTGCGATGCCGCTTGTTATAGTGGCACCGAGCGCGGCTCAGGCCGAAACGCTCCGCGTGGTCAAACGTGGTACCAGCCGCACACTAGATGTTCCGATGAACCGCGCAGTAGTGGTTGAAAGCGACATTCCGTTTGCAGAGTTGAGTATTGCAAACCCCGGCATTGCAGACATTTCGTCGCTTTCGGATCGCACGATCTATGTATTGGGTAAATCACCAGGCCTCACGACGTTGACGCTTTTGGATGCTGCGGGACAATTGATTACCAACGTCGATGTACGTGTCGCTGCCGATATTTCCGAATTTAAGGAACGGCTGAGACAAATATTGCCAGGCGAACGGATCGAAGTGCGTACAGCCAACGATGGTATCGTACTGTCCGGCATCGTATCCTCCACGCAACGATTACAGCGCGCTTTGGATCTGGCAGAACGGTACGCCCCCGAACGGGTTTCTAATCTGATGAGCGTCGGTGGCATTCAACAGGTGATGTTGAAAGTCCGGTTTGCCGAAATGAAGCGGTCAGTTTCAAAGTCGCTCAGTGCATCCTTGGCGTTGAACGGTTTGTTGGGAAGCGATATCGCTTTAAACGGTGGGACCAATAGCACGAACACCGCCGGCGCAATTACGAATTCACTGTCCGGTTCGACGCCTTCCGCCAACTCCAATTCGGGTGCAATCCTTTTCGGCTTTAACGCTGGCTCTACTCAAGTTGGGCTTTTGCTTGAAGCACTTGAACAAAAGGGGGCCGTGAGGTTTTTGGCCGAGCCAAACCTTGTTGCACTTTCAGGGCAAGAGGCTAAATTTCTTGCGGGAGGAGAATATCCGGTTCCTGTCTCGCAGTTAGGCGACAGGATTTCGGTTGAATATAAACCGTTCGGCGTCGAAATGAGCTTTATCCCTCGAGTTGTGGATAAGGATCTTATCAACCTAGAGCTAAAAGCGGCGGTTTCAGCGATTGACCCCACCAACAGCGTATCGCTTGGCAACGGTTTTGACATCTCGGCGTTTACCCGCCGCGAGACATCTACCACAGTAGAAATGCGGGACGGAGAAAGCTTTGCGATCGCGGGCCTGTTGACCGATGACTTTACCGATAGCTCCAAGCAGTTGCCTTGGATCGGTGACGTGCCGGTTTTAGGTGCGTTGTTCCGTAGTGCAAATTATCAGCGCAGTCAGACGGAACTGGTTATTATCATAACGGCGCATCTGGTCAGCCCAACCCGTGGCGAGGCCCTGGCACTGCCCACTGATCGCATTCGCCCTCCTACTGAAAAAGAGCTGTTCTTGTCAGGTCGTACTGCCAGTGACGGTAAGGCTCCGACCCGTGGTGCTGCCGGAGAAGTAGCCAAGCAAGATTTCAGCGGCTCATATGGCTATGTATTGGATTGATCGATGACAAGAAGGATCATTTCAAAAATCGGTTTGATAAACGGCTTTACGGCCCTGGCGGTGGTTGCCGGGTGCACTACAAGCCCTGACCCAGTATACACGCAGTTTTACCGCGAAGCAGGCTCGCTTACAGACTTAGGCACCTTTGGCGACGCGACTCTGAACAACCGCTTGGTAATGACCGGCGAACGCCAGTATACCTTTGACTTGGCAAATCGCTTTGCCGGTGAAGTCCAATCAACAGTGACCTTTGCCTTCAATTCAGACCATCTCGACAGCACAGCCCAGGCAGTTCTGCGACACCAGGCCGGTTGGATAAGACAATTCCCCGAAGTTCGGTTTCGCGTCTACGGACACGCCGACGCGGTCGGGTCGAACCAGTATAACAAGGAATTGGGCCTACGTCGCGCCTATGCAGTTGTTGCCTTCTTGTCGACCCAAGGCATCAGCCGCAGCCGCCTCGAGGCGGTCGTATCCTTTGGCGAAACCCAGCCTCTTATTGTGACGCAGGGACGCGAGCGCGCCAACCGGCGTACGGTTACCGAAGTAAGCGGGTTCGTCGGGGGGCACCCCACTGTCTTGGATGGTAAATATGCGCAAATTATTTATCGTGATTACGTTGCCAGTGCGGTGCCACCTACTCAACTGACAAGCGGTGCAACCGGTTCTCCGACGACCTCGGAATAAACCTTAAAGATTCAAAGCAGTGATCAGGGCGCATCAACCACGCCCTGATTTTTTGGTTTTCAATCCATCCCTAACGCTTTGATCGTTTCAAAAAACCAAACAATAGAAACTTTTTAGCCCCAATCTTGCCCAAGTTGAATGGGATATTCACTGCAATAGGACAATTGCGTTCGGCCAAAATGGCAGGATGCGTGGACTGCAGAGAATGACCAGTACGCGATCATCGCCGCTGATCTTTGCTAAGTCTGAACAGTAAAGAAAGGTTGAGCTATGAGTATCAGTGCACCACAGATTGACGCATCTCCAATTATCGCCTGTACCGTCAGCCGGGATGTCCAGAATTTCGATCTCCTTATAGAAGACATGGAGGGCGCGCTTGGTGAAAGCTGGGGCGATCTGGGTTTTGCGGAAAGCTTGGCATTCTTCGGACAGCCCGAAGCCCAATCTCTGGAGCTTATCGCCTTGGCTTTGGATGTCGAAGACGAAGAAAACCTGGTAATGATGGGAGAAATCATTACCCAAGCCAAAGCGCGCAAGATCAAGGTGATCCTTATCGCCGAAGACATGAGCCCGGCAGCGCTGCATTCATTATTGAGACAGGGTGCTGACGAATTCATCCCCTATCCGCTTCCTGAAGGGGAACTTTCAGCAGCGATAGAACGGCTTCGTGCCGATCCGCTGCAAGGTCCTGAACCTGCAACCAATAGCCCGAAACTTAAGGCCGGTACCGATAAGGACGGAGCGTTGATTGTTGTTCACGGCCTGGCGGGCGGCACAGGCGCGACTACCTTGGCAGTCAATTTGGCGTGGGAACTGGCGACATCAAACAAAAAGGATTCGCCAAAGGTCTGCCTTCTGGATCTCGACCTGCAATTCGGGGCAGTAGCAACCTTTTTGGATCTGCCGCGTCGTGAAGTTGTCTATGAAATGCTCAGTGACACCCAGTCGATGGACGACGAAAGCTTTGGACAAGCTTTGCAGACTTACGAAAATACTTTGCAGGTGCTTACCGCTCCTGTCGATATACTACCGTTGGACTTGATCACGTCTGAAGACATTAACCGTGTGTTGAATATCGCCCGCAAGCAGTTCGATTTCGTGATTGTCGATATGCCGTCGACGCTGGTTCAGTGGTCAGAAGCTGTGCTGAACAGTGCCCATATCTATTTCGCCATGCTCGAACTGGATATGCGCTGCGCTCAAAATGCCCTGCGTTTCAAGCGAGCACTGCAATCCGAAGACCTACCCGTGGAAAAGCTTCGGTATGTCATGAACCGTGCCCCTAAATTCACTGATCTGAACGCCAAAAGCCGGGTCAAACGCATGGCTGAAAGCCTCGGTATCTCTATTGACGTACAACTCCCCGATGGCGGCAAGCAGATTACCCAAGCCAATGATCACGGCATGCCGCTTGCGGCTTCCGCAGGCAAAAACCCCTTGCGCCGCGAAATCTCCAAGCTCGCCGCGTCTATTCTAGATTTGAAGGCCGTTGAGGCCAAAGCAGCGTAACGATGCTTCGGGCAAATTTCATCCAGAAAGAGTAAACAGATGTTTTCAAAGTACAAAAAGCAAGGTGATGCTCCGTCGATCGGACAAATCGCAGCTGTTAGGGCAGCACCTGAAAAAGTTGCTGAGCCGGTTTCATCCAAACCTGTTTCGATACGCCGTGCTTCGCTTCCTGCAAACGTCGCCCCCTTGGACCGAGATCTGAAGCGGAAACAGCGAATGAGCGATATCAAGCTCGAGCTGCACCGCGCGCTTCTGGACAATCTCAACCTCGCAGCGTTAGAACACGCGAGCGAACAAGACCTGCGTTCTGAGATAAACGAGATTTCAGCCGAAATTCTCTCGGAAAAAGCTATCGTTCTTAACCGTGAAGATCGAAATCAGCTGAACTCAGAGCTTTACGACGAAGTCACCGGGCTCGGCCCGCTTGAGACTTTGCTGAAAGACGACAGCATTAACGACATTCTTGTTAATGGTCCCCAGCAAATTTTTGTCGAACGCGACGGCAAACTTCAGTTGACAGACGTCACGTTTAAGGACGAGCGGCACCTGCTCCGGATCATAGACAAAATCGTATCGGCGGTTGGCCGTCGCGTCGATGAAAGCAACCCCTATGTCGATGCGCGCCTAAAGGACGGTTCGCGCTTTAACGCGATGGTTTCCCCCATTGCGGTAGACGGCAGTCTTGTATCGATCCGCAAGTTTAAAAAGGACAAGTTAGGCATCGATGATCTGGTAGGCTTTGGGGCATTTTCAGAGGAGATGGCTGCTTATCTACAGGCCGCGGTAGCCACGCGTCTGAATATCATAGTATCCGGTGGTACAGGTTCAGGGAAAACCACTACGCTGAATGCGCTTTCGTCATTTATCGACAATGATGAACGCATTCTGACCATCGAAGATACCGCTGAACTTCAGTTGCAACAGACCCATGTGGGCCGGATGGAAAGCCGCCCGCCAAATGTCGAAGGCAAAGGTGAAGTATCGCCCCGCGACTGTTTGAAAAACGCCCTTCGTATGCGCCCCGATCGCATTATCGTAGGGGAAACCCGTGGCGAAGAAGTCATCGACATGCTTCAGGCGATGAACACCGGGCACGATGGGTCGATGACGACGATCCACGCCAACTCGGCGCGCGACGGGGTTAGCCGATTGGAAAATATGATCGCAATGGCAGGGATAGAAATGCCGCTAAAAGCTGTGCGGTCGCAAATTTCTTCAGCGGTGAACCTGATCGTTCAAGCTTCGCGACTTCAAGATGGGTCGCGCCGCATGACCTCGATAACCGAGATCACGGGGATGGAGGGTGACGTGATCTCCATGCAGGAAATCTTTCGTTTTCAACGCGTCGGCCTGACCCCTGAAAATAAGATCCTCGGACATTATACCGCCACCGGTGTGCGCAGCCATTACTCCGAGAGATTTAGGATGTGGGGCTATGATTTACCCGCGTCCATTTATGAACCCATCGTGGCTCAATAAGGAACCCGTATCATGAGCGCTGAACCAATTATCTATGGCCTGATCTTCATTGGGGTTCTTGTCCTGGTCGAAGGTATATATCTGGTCGCCTTTGGCAAATCCATCAGCTTGAACAGCAGGGTGAACCGCAGGTTGGAAATGCTGGAAAAGGGCGGCCCCCGTGCCGAGGTTCTGGACAAGCTGCGCAAAGAAATGCAGCAGCATATGGATAACAAATCCATTCCCATTTATTCAATACTGGCTGAAAAAGCACAAAAAGCCGCTATCGCTTTCTCACCCAAACAGTTGATCATGATCATGGGCGGATTGTCTGTAGTGGCTTTCTTTGGCTTGACGATTGGCACAAGCACCGAATTCCCGATCAGGCTCTTGATATCTGTCGGGATCGGGATCGGTGCCGTCTATTTCTGGATCTCCGCAAAAGCTAAAAAACGCATGAGTATGATTGAAGAGCAATTACCTGACGCCGTTGAGCTGATGGTCCGTTCGTTGCGCGTGGGTCACCCATTCACCAACGCGATTTCCATCGTTTCAAAAGAAATACAGGACCCGTTGGCTTCAGAATTCGGTGTGATCGCAGACGAAGCCGCCTATGGCCGCGACATCGGTGAAGCCTTGAAAGACATGGCCGAACGTCTGGACATGCAAGATTTGCGCTTTCTTGCAGTTGCGGTCACGATCCAGCAGCAATCAGGCGGGAACCTGGCAGAAATCCTTGCAGGTCTGGCACAGGTAATACGCGCCCGGTTCCGTCTTTTTCGGCGGGTCAATGCCATCACCGCCGAGGCAAAATGGTCAGGAAAGTTCTTGTCGGCATTTCCTATCGTCGCACTGATCTTAATCAAGCTGGGCGACCCTAACTATTACGACGAAGTAATGACGCACCGCTTGTTCGTGCCCGGCTGCATTGCCGTGGCGTTGTTTCTAGGAGCGAATTTGCTGGTGATGCGCAAGCTCACAGACATTAAGGTTTAAGGGGTTCTGACATGCAGATATTTACGACTGTCAACGATATGCTTGGGCCCATCGGCTTGATTGCAGTGTTGGGCATCCTTGGGCTAATGATGGTTGCCACAACCGTTATTATGATGCTTCGCCAACCCGAAGATCCGCTGGCTAAGCTTAAACGCAACCAGTCCGACGCCAACGTCGGCGCAAATCAACAGCGCCTTCGGCAGTCTGACCGGAACGAACAACTTCAAAAGTTTGCCAAATTTCTTGAGCCAGAAAACGTCGAAGAGCTGAGCGCCAAGGCATTGATGTTGCGACAAGCTGGATATCGGTCGCGTGATGCCGTTCGGTTTTTTCACTTTGCCCAAATGACACTTGGCATCGCGGGTCTGGTTATTGGCGTCGTCTACGTCAACTTTCTGGGTGGCGGTGAAGGTTTGAGCACCAACAAGATGATGCTGTATACCGTCGGACCCGGCGGCATCGGTTATTATCTGCCTCGGTACTGGATCACAAAACGTGTCGAGGCGCGTAAGGAACAGATCACTCGCGGGTTTCCTGATGCCTTGGACATGATGCTCGTCTGCGTCGAAGCCGGCCAATCTCTGGATCAGTGTATTGTACGCGTCGCAAAGGAATTGCACGCCTCTTACCCAGCCCTGGCTGAAGAGTTCGAAATAGTGGCCTACGAGATGAAAGCCGGTAAGGACAAGGTCGGTGTGTTGAATGACATGGGAGAACGCTGCGGTGTTCAGGACGTGGCATCGTTTGTGACGGTGCTTGTGCAATCTGCGTCTTTCGGCACATCAATCGCAGATGCGCTTCGGGTATATGCTTCGGAAATGCGGGACAAACGTGTAATGCGCGCTGAAGAAGCAGCAAACAAGTTGCCAACAAAGATGACACTTGCCACTATGATGCTCACTGTTCCGCCGTTGCTGATTATTCTGGTCGCACCTTCGGTGATGGGCATTACACAACTAGGTTCTGCAGGGCCAAAATGACCCCGATAAAACTACGCAGGCGCCACCTCAAGCTTGTGATCTATCTTGTGTTCTTATCCGGATTGACTGCCTGCACTGCGGGCAGTTTTTCCGATTCACCGGGGCTAAAGAACCAAGCTACTCCCTATGCTCCCGGCATCAACCAACGCAAAGACGCGCAAGACGGTATCGAAGTGGCGCATCGCCTGATGCAGGCAGGCGAATACGAGTTGGCGATCCGTGCGTTCAATCGTGCGGCCCTCGCCACTTCGCTTGATGCAGAAATCCTCTCTGGGTTGGGCAGTGCGAACCTTGGTTTGGGCCGGCTTGGTCAAGCAGAAGATCTTTTGCGCAGTGCCGTAGAGATAGACGGTTCGCGCCCCGAAGTTTGGAACAACCTCGGCGTGGTTCTAATGGAGCGCGGCAAACTGGCCGAAGCAAAACTGACGTTTCGCAAGGCCTATGCGCTGGACAATGGCGAAAGTGACGCAATCCGCGACAATTTGCGCTTAGCACTCGCAAAATCGGAAAAATCTGTTACGGTTCAGGATAAAGAAGAAAGCTATAAATTGGTGCGGCGCGGAGCGGGCGACTATCTTATCCGGCCAGCATCATAAAAGAGGCAGAGCAATAAAAGGACGCAAAAATGCGCCACCCCATTCTATTGACCGCCTGCTTTGCAGGTGTCATCACGCTTGCAGGCTGCGGTGACAAATCAGGTGACAACACGGTATCACGCGCATTTCAAGACGTGAATGTCGTCGATGAAACCAATTTGAACGATGTCATGTTGACCGTCGGCGACCCAAATGAAGCGGTCACCTATTTTGCGCGTACTGCCAAAGAAAGCCCCGACCGCATCGACATTCAACGGGGACTCGCCAAATCCCTGATCCGCGCCAAACGGAACAAGGAAGGTGCTTCCACTTGGGCCGTAGTCGTTAAGATGAAAGAGGCAACCGCCGATGACCAGGTTGAATATGCCGACGCCCTGATCCGCGCCGGCGAATGGGCAGAAGCCGAAAATATCCTGGATGCCGTACCACCGACCCACGAAACCTATAATCGCTATCGGCTTGAAGCGATTATCGCGGACAGCAAGCAAGAATGGAAAAAGGCGGATAGCTTCTACGAGACAGCTATCGGCCTGACGACCACTCCCGGTTCCGTTTTGAACAACTGGGGTTACTCCAAGCTAACGCGCGGCGATTACAGTGCCGCGGAACGGCTGTTCGGAGAAGCTATCCAGCACGATCCTTCCCTGTTCACGGCCAAGAACAATTTGGTGCTCGCCCGCGGGGCGCAACGCGAATACACGCTTCCGCCCATCGAAATGGATCAGACCGAACGAGCACAGCTTTTACATACTTTAGCTCTTTCCGCGATCAAGAAAGGCGACGTGGAAACTGGCAAAGGGTTACTGCAAGACGCGATCAACACCCACCCACAACATTTCGAGGCTGCTGCCCGATCTCTTCGTGCGCTTGAAAACGCTGGATAATATCCCATGTCGATTAGCGTTTATGCCGCCATGTGGTTTCTACCCTTCGTAATACCTCTGTGCTTGTATACAGCCTATACCGATATGGCATCTATGCGGATTACCAACCCGACAGTTATCGCCCTAGCTTCGGTATTCGTGGTCATCGGCCCGATAGCGCTACCCTTTGAGACTTATCTTTGGCATCTGTTAGCTATGGTGGTCGCGTTGATCGTCGGCATAATAATGAATGCTGCGGGTGCCATGGGTGCAGGTGACGCAAAATTCATCGCCGCAGCCACGCCTTATGTAGCATTGGGCGATTTACGACTTGCCATGGCTTTGTTTATGGCCACTTTGATTGCTGCCGTAATGATCCATCGCGGCGTCAAATATACCCGCTTACGCAAGCTCGCCCCGCATTGGACCAGTTGGGACCAAACTACAAAATTTCCCATGGGCCTGGCGCTTGGCACCGCACTCGCATTCTATTTAATTCTCGGTGTGTTCTTCGGGGCCTGAATTACGCCATATTCGACCTTTAGGATGGGCACACAAGCGCTTACATCGGATCTGAAGGGCCGTTCATGAATATGCACAGCAACGCCGTTTTGGCACCTCCGCCGCCTCGTACCATCGAAGAAATGAGGCTGCCTTTGGTGATGATGCGAGATATTCTGATCAAGACAATTTTTCGGAAAAATACCAATTCGGTAAGTGATCTTGCAAAAGCGGTTCATCTGCCTGTTCAAGTCACTCAAGAGCTGGTTGATCTGGCACGCGACCAGCGCCTGCTCGAGGCGACCGGAACGCTCAGCGCCAATAGCTCCAACGAGATGGGGTATCAACTGACCGATCTCGGCAAAGCGCGCGCCTTGGACGCATTGGCGCAATCAGAATATTTTGGCGCGATGCCCGTCCCGTTAGACGTCTACCGTGAACAGGTAAAACGCCAATCGGTCAAGAACATGCAAATAACCCGAGCACAGCTTGAAAGCGCCATGGGTCATCTGGTGCTTCCAGACGAACTGATCGGCAATCTCGGCCCTGCTGTATCTGCTGGGCGATCAATCTTGATGTACGGCCCTCCGGGTAACGGTAAGTCAAGTATCTCAAACGGCATCCGCGACGCATTGGGCGATAAGATCTATGTCCCCCGTGCCATCGAATACGCCAGCCAGGTCATCACCGTCTATGATCCTATCGTGCACTCGGCTGCCGAGGATGACACCCAAGATCCCAACGCCCTGCGTCGGGTCACCCGCTTTGACGGCCGTTATGTAAAATGCGAACGCCCAACGGTCATCACGGGGGGTGAATTGACCCTTAATATGCTTGATCTGGTCTACAATCCGACCGCGCGGACCTATCAGGCTCCATTACAACTTAAATCCACTGGCGGCATTTTCATTGTGGATGACCTTGGTCGTCAGGCTGAACCGCCCCAAAGTTTGGTAAACCGCTGGATCGTCCCTCTTGAAGAAAACAAAGATATTCTCGCGCTGCAGTCAGGAGAAAAATTCGAGGTACCTTTCGACACGCTTGTGATTTTCTCTACCAACTTTCACCCCAACGAGATTTTTGATCAGGCTGCCCTGCGACGCATCTTTTACAAGATCAAGATCGACGGACCCAATCAAAAGAACTTCTTGAAGATCTTCGCGATGGTGGCGAAAAAGCGCAAGGTCCCATTGGACGAAGGGACGCTTATCCACCTTCTCAAACACAAGTACCCTACTATCAATAATGTATTCGCAAACTATCAACCGGTTTTCCTGATCGACCAGATGATCGCGATCTGCGAATTCGAAGGTATCCCCAATCAGATGTCTCCTGAACTTATTGATCGTGCGTGGGCAAACATGTTCGTCCAAGACGAAAGAATCATAAAATGATCGTTGTCGCCGGATGTGGTCGCATGGGCGAACCCATGCTAACCGCCCTGCGCCGCGCAGGACACGAGGCATATGGTTTCGACGTTGTTTCAAAAGACAACAATTTCGTAACCAACGACATTTCAAAGGTCTATGCCCCTGTTGAAACCCTTATTACCGTTGTCCGCGACATCGCCCAAACTGAAAATGTTATTTTCGACGACCAGCGCTTTGTCGACGCACCAAACCTCAAGCGCATCGTTGTGTCGTCAACCTTGAGCCCCCGCTATGTTCAAAGTCTGCGCGATCGTGTCGCGCCCGAAATCGCGCTTATAGACGCCCCGATGTCTGGTGCCAGTATCGCGGCACGACAGGCACGACTAAGCTTCATGTTAGGTGGTTCGCCAACTGACATCGCAGGGATTCAATCTTTGTTAGATGCGATGGGAACCCATTTCCACCATATGGGCGATTACGGTGCCGGTATGCAGGCTAAAGTACTAAACAATATGCTTGCCGCCGCGAACACCGCCATGACCCGCCTTGTGCTCGACTGGGCAGATTATGCCGGCATTAATGAGGCAAACCTCCTCGCCCTCATTCATACCTCCTCGGGCCAAAACTGGTTCGCCTCTGGTATGAGCGATATAGAATTTTCTCGCGACGGTTATGCCCAAGACAATACCATCGGCATTTTGGTCAAAGATATTGCAAGCGCATTGGATGCCGCCCCGCAGGGCGCTGACATCACGCTCCCCACCGCCATACAAGCCGCGATCGCAAACCTGAAACCGCGCCCCTAACTTCATTTTGCCGGTAAACTCCGGGGGTGCGGGGGCTGGCCCCCGCCCGGTTCACACCTATCTAACAAAGCATGCACAGTTTACCTCCCAAATTCGCAACCTGGTTCGCCACAAAAGGCTGGACAATCCATCCTCACCAGCAAGAATTACTGGATCGTGCAGATGCACCGGCACTTCTGCTGATCGCTCCAACCGGGGGGGGCAAGACCCTTTCAGGCTTCTTGCCGAGCCTCATCGACCTGTCCAACGGTGCCCATGTAGGGTTACACACGCTATACATTTCGCCACTCAAAGCTCTTGCAGCCGACATCAAACGAAATCTGACGACACCGGTCACCGAGATGGACCTACCCATCCGGATTGAAGACCGCACCGGTGATACATCCCAAGCCCATAAACGAAGGCAGCGTGCAGATCCCCCGCACATCCTGCTCACTACCCCGGAAAGCCTAGCGCTGCTAACTTCGTATGAAGACGCCGCCCATACGTTCCAGGGTCTCAAGCGCGTGGTGATCGATGAAATCCACGCTTTGGCCGATAGCAAACGGGGCGATCAGCTGATGCTGGCACTGTCCCGACTAGAAACACTTTGTCCTGGTCTTCGTCGTGTAGGCTTGTCAGCAACCGTTGACGACCCCGCAGAAATCGCTCGTTTCATGGCACGTCATCCGGACCCGTGCCCGATCTTGCTAGCTGACCCTGGCCCGGCTCCAGATATCCAAATGTTACGCACAGACACGTCGCCCCCTTGGGCGGGGAATGGTGCGGCCTATGCGATACCGGACGTGCTTGATCAGGTGCGACAGCATAAGACCACGCTGATTTATCACAATACCCGCGCTCAGGCAGAAATCTTTTTTCACAGGCTATGGCTCGCCAATGACGAAAGCTTGCCCATCGGTATCCACCACGGTTCGCTCGACCGCCAGCAGCGCATCCGCGTAGAGGCGGCGATGGTGCGGGGTGACTTGCGCGCAATCGTCTGCACAGGGTCACTGGACCTTGGTATCGATTGGGGGGACGTCGACCTGGTAATTCAGATCGGTGCCCCTAAGAACGTCAAACGTCTTGTTCAACGCATTGGCCGAGCCAATCACCGCTATAACGCTCCGTCAAAGGCGCTTCTAGTGCCAGCCAATCAATTCGAAGTCGTAGAATGCGCTGCCGCTCTCGAGGCAGTGATGGCTGGCGAACTGGATGGAGAGCCCCGTGGCCCTGGCCCCCGCGATGTACTTTGCCAGCATATCCTTATCGCCGCATGCGCCGGCCCGTTTATTGCCGATGATCTCTATGCAGAGGTCATCTCAGCTGGCTCATACGCGACCCTCACACGCCCTGCATTCGATGCCTGTCTCGAATTTTGTGCGACAGGCGGATATGCATTGCGTTCTTATGACCGTTGGCAAAGGTTGCTGATGCGAAATGGAAAATGGCAACTACGTGACCCCAGAAGCAGTCGCATCATCAGGATGAACATCGGCACCATCCAAGATACAGAAAAATTAAAGGTGCGAATGAAAGGCAGACGCGCCGGTATCCCTTTGGGCGAAATCGAAGAAGGATTTGCGGCCACGCTCTCTGCCGGTGACACGTTCCTGATTGGTGGTCGAATCGTGAAATACGAAGGCTTGCGGGAAATGACCGTCGAGGTAAGCCGCGCAACAGCGAAAAAACCGCGCGTGGCAAGCTTTATGGGAACAAAGTTCGCAACCTCCACACAATTATCGGCTAAGGTGCAGGGAATCCTTGCTCGAGATAGCGGGCCCGAATTACCTCAACACACCACGAAGTGGCTATCGCTGCAACGCGAAATTAGCCAACTTCCGCAGCCCGGCCGCATGCTGATCGAAAGCTTTCCCCACGAGGGCATTGCGCACACGGCTTTTTATGGCTTTGCAGGGCGAAACGGCCAACAAACGCTGGGCCTGCTCTTGACCCAAAAAATGGAAGAGCTTGGCCTGCACCCGCTAGGTTTTGTCGCAACTGATTATGCAACGCTTGTGTGGGGGGTGGATGAAATTGGCGCCCCAGGCGATTTGCTCATGCCCGCCGCTCTAGATAGTGGGCTCGATGCGTGGCTATCAGGTAATGCCGTTATGAAACGCATCTTTCGTGCCGTAGCAACCATCGCCGGGCTGATAGAAAAAAACACGCCTCAATCTCGAAAATCAGGGCGTCAGGCGACTTTCAGTTCCGACATCCTATACGATACCCTGCTTAAATATGACCCCGAGCATCTTTTACTGCAAATCACTCGGGAAGAGGCGTTTCGAGGATTGGTAGATTTCGGGCGAATAAGGGAAATGCTCCTGCGCATCGACAACCGAATTGATCATATAAAACTCGACAGGGTAAGCCCTCTGTGC
>LAZR01000530.1_pt1 | contig 29741 bp, 27 predicted proteins | sample 329461 | NCBI WGS metagenome assembly LAZR01 (sample SAMN03002196, study PRJNA259156) | marine sediment metagenome | biome: sea floor; feature: Hydrothermal impacted sediments; material: marine sediment; isolation source: Loki non-amplified sample from Loki's castle hydrothermal vent sediment ...
TTGAGCTTCTTTATAGCTCATTTCGCCTTTTTCTACCTGATCGACCACCGCTAATTTAAAAGCGAGCGAATAATCGCGCTGGCTACGCTTGTCCGTTGATTTCATAGAGCCTCCTGAAAATAAGTCAGAAGGTGTAAACCTTATTCAGGACGAGACACGCGTCACAAAAAAGCCGGCTATATTTGCCGGCTTTTTTGTGACTATGTGTCAGTTATGCAGGTATGGCTTCAAGCATTTTCGCGGGTTTGTGCTGTGCCATCGCGGCCAGCTGCTCATGGTGAAACAGCGCGCTGCCCAGGGCGGTGTTGATCAAAGTCATACGCTTGAAGTAATGACCGATGCTGTACTCTTCGGTCACCCCAATGCCGCCGTGCAGCTGAATGGCCTGCCCGCAGACGAACTGCCCGCTTTTACCGATGTGAGCCTTCATTGCAGACAGGGCCCGGCTTCGCTCCGCTGCCGGCCGATCAAGGCTGGCGAGCCCCATGTGTACCATGCCTCGCGACAGCTCGACTTCAATGAGCATCTCACTCATCCGATGCTGCAGGCTCTGAAAGTTACTGAGCGGCTGGCCAAACTGTTTGCGTATTTTCAGGTAATCCCGGGTGATCCACATGGCTCGCTCCATGACCCCGACGGCTTCGGCGCAAAGGGCCACAAGCGCGTGAGTGTGGGCATGCTCAAGTGCCGGGAAACCCTGGTTAAGGCCGCCAACGAGAGTTTCCTCGGTAACGCGCAGGTCGCTGATGTCGATCTCTGTTGCCCAGCGGTTGTCTACCAGGCGGTGGGACCTGATCGTCAGGCCGACACTGGACGGATCGACCAGAAACAGGCTGATTCCGTGGGTGTCTTCATCGTTGCCAGCAGTGCGGGCTGAGATAATCAGCTTGTCGGCGATATTGCCGGCAATCACCGCGTTTTTCTGACCGTTCAGTACCCATGCACCCGGGCCGGCACTTTTCGCGCGGGTTGATACGTGGCTGAGGCGACCTCGAGCGCAGAACTCTTCATGCGCAAGCACCGGCTTGATCTCGCCCGAGCTCAAGCCCCGCAGTAGCGTGAAGTAACGCTTGTCCTTACTGGCCAGCAAGGTCTGGCCAGCGAGGACTGCAATGGCCCAGTAAGGCTCCACAAACAGGACTCTGCCCATTTCTTCCATTACCAGTGCCGTTTCGATGGCCGAGTAGCCTAGCCCATCGCAGCTCTGGGGCAGGGCCAGGCCGAGCAGGCCCTGTTCGGCGAACAGTTGCCAGTGGGCAGCATTGAAGGATCCTGCGGTAATGACTGGCGAGCGCATGTCGAAGCTGCAATTGTCATCCATTAGCCGGCGGACGGTGTCCTTGAACATGCCCTGTTCTTCATCTAATTGAAAGTTCATGCTCACATCTCCAGAAATGAACGGGCAATGATGGTGCGCTGCACTTCATTGGCACCGCCATACACGGTAGTGGCGCGACGGTACAGGTAATCAGCCATGATGCCGGGCGCATAGTCCGGCCCCGAAACCCAGGCGCTCTCTATTTCCGGGCTGCCCTGAGGGTCCAGGTACACATAGTTGGCGTAGCTGCCCAGGGCTTCGACTTGCATGTCGCCAATCTTCTGCAACAACTCGGAACCGCGAATCTTCAGCAGGGAGCCGATGGGCAGGTTGGATCGCCCACCGGCTTTCTCGTGTAGAGCGCGCAAACTTAGCCAGCGCAGTGCTATGAGATCGGTTTCGAGACTGGCAACGCGGCTGGCGAAACCGGGCAGGTCAATCAACCGGCTGCCGTCATGCTGTGATGCGTTGAGAATGCTCTTTAGGCGAATGAGGTTGGCGTTGTTGCGTGGCCATTCAGCACTGAAGGCGCGTTCGTTTTCCAGCAGGAACTTGGCATAGCTCCAGCCTTTTCCTTCTTCACCTACCAGGTTTTCGACAGGCACGCGCACATTGTCGAAGAACACCTCGTTGAGGCTGTAGCTTTCGCCTATGTCATGAATCGGGCGAATGGTCACGCCAGGTGTGTCGCGCTCTACCAGAATCATCGAGATTCCGCGCTGGCGGGCTTCCGGATCGGTCTTGGCAAGCAGGAAGATCATCTCGGCGCTTTCGACGAAGGATGTCCATATCTTCTGACCGTTAATGACGTACTCATCGCCGTCACGCACCGCTCGGGTGGTCAGCGAAGCAAGGTCAGAGCCTGCATTGGGTTCAGAAAACCCCTGGCCCCAAAAGATATCGCCGTTGAGTATCAGTGGTCCGTATTTCGCTTTCATGGCTTCGCTGCCGAAGGTCATTATGACAGGGCCGATCATCTTGAAGCCGCCGGTATCCACTGGTGGTGCGCCGGCAAGAAAGCACTCTTCATCAAATATGAACTGACGCAGGGGCGACCAACCCGTGCCGCCCCAGCTTGCCGGCCAGTTGGCCCCGGAATAACCATGCTGATTGAGGAGCTTGGTCCAGCACCGCATGTCGTCCCGTATAAAGTGGTAGCCGCGGGAGTTGCGTATGGCGAGTTCCTGCGATAGATGTTTTTGCAGAAAGGCGCGGACTTCCGAGCGGAACAGCTCATCTTCACCGTCGATTTCAAATTGCATCTGCGTACCCTGTTCTGTGGAAGCGCCCTGGCGCTGGTCGTCATACTGCTAATGATTGATTTCCCGCCAGCGGTTACTTACTTGCCGGCATTGTAGGGTTTCCCCTTGTCCGGTCGGTGATCCTGGGGGAGCCCGAGAACGCGCTCGGCCAGCGTATTGAGCAGGAGTTCGTCGGTACCACCGGCAATGCGCAGGGAAGGATCCAGCCAGGCGCGGGTGTAATCATTCAGCGGATGCCGGTCCGGGAGCAGCCGTACACCGTTTGCTCCCAAGAGGTTCATTGCCACCGACCCCAGGGACTGGCGCAGGCGGCCGAGCAGTAGTTTTCGCATGGCGCCCTCTGGGCCGGGTTCCTTGCCGTTGGCAAATGCCTCGAGGGCACGGTGGTGGATGGCTCGCAGACCCTGGCGCTCGATGAAGACATCGACAATCTTGGTTCTTACCTGCGGGTCATCCAGGGCTGGCTGCCCATCGACCAAGCTATTGCGGGCCATCTCGATAAAGGTCTCCAGCGCTGGCGCGTAACCTGATTCATCAGTCACCGCATAGCGTTCGATCATCAGTGTTTCAACGGCTACCCGGAACCCACCGTTGACTTCACCCAACTGCTGTTCGTCAGGAATGAAAACATCATCGAAGAACACCTCGTTCAGATCGCATTCCTCGCCAAGTCGGTGGATCGGCCGCACACTGACTCCCGGGGCTTTCATGTCCAGGAAGAAATAGGTCAGGCCGGCATGTTTGGGCAGAGAAGGATCGCTACGGGCAATCACCACGCCCCAGTCGGAGATCTGTGCCCAGCTGGTCCAGACCTTCTGGCCGTTGAGCTTCCAGCCGCCTTCGGTCCGCTCCGCCTTGAGTCGCAGGGAGGCCAGATCGGAGCCTGCGGAGGGCTCGGAAAACAGCTGGCACCAGATCAGGTCGCCACGAACAGTGGGCGGCCCAAGGCGCTTGCGCCACTCTTCAGGGGCATAACGCAGAAAGATGGGTAAAGGGTTGTTGACACTGATGCTGAAGTAAACCAGCGGCAGGTCGTAACGCATTTCCTCTTCGCAGAATATGACTTTCTGCAGTTCACTGCCGCCTCCGCCGCCATATTCGCCTGGCAGGGTAATACAGGCGTAGCCGTGATCAGCCTTGAGCGCCTGCCAGGTCTTGGCTAGCGCAAGGTCCTGTTCGAAACTTAGTCCTTTGCGCGCCTCGCCTGAGTAGGCCGGCGCATGCGTGGCCAGCCAGTCGATTGCCTGCAGGCGGTACTGCTCCAGTTCTTTGTTCATTTTGAATGCTCCGCATGGGGCTGATCCGGCGGGTCAGCAATGGCGGACAGCAGCCGGTTACTCCAGTGGTTGCTGGCACCCAGCTCCAAAGCGAGACAGCGCGACCGGCGGTAATGGTGATGGGGCATAGCTTCCCAGGTGACACCCATGCCGCCATGCACATGCAGGTTTTCCTGCGCGGCATATTCATAAGCCTTTATGGCCGCCAGGCGGGCAGCGCATGCCTGGGCGTCTTGATCCGCTGCCTGGGACTCGACGGCAGAAAGGGCCGAGAATGCGCAGCCACGGGCGATCTCGATCAGGCAGTAGCTTTCTGCCAGCTTGTGCTTGATGCCCTGGAAATGACCAATCGGCTGGCCAAAAGCCTTGCGCTCAAGTGCATAGGCGCAAGCCATTTCCAGACATGCCTGAGCGCCAGCTACTTGCTCGAAAGCATGCGCGACCGCGGCCAACCGGGTGATTTCTCTGACCAATGCTGCTCCGCCAAGGGCGATGGCCGTGGCTTGGTCCAGATGCAGTTCTGCTGCGGCCCGAGCATTGTCGATACTGGCAAAGGTTTCACGGTGAACGCCCGGGTCAGTCAGGTCGACCAGATACAGACTGGCCTCTGAACCTGTGCCTGTTGGGATCAATGCGAGATCTGCAACCGCAGCAAAGGCAGTCATGGCTTTATGACCTGTAAGCCGGACAGGCCCGCCGCTGAAGGATGTGGTAGCTGACAGGCTGCCATCAGCCTGAGCAGCGGGGGCGAGACAGGCTATCTTCTCTCCAGCTATCAATTGTTCAACAAGGTTTTGATGCTGGTTGTCGCCAGTGCTTACCAGCGCATGGACGGTCAAGGCATTCGCTGTCAGGGGAATGGAGGCGGTCAGGCGCCCTGTTTCTTCGCTCAGGACACTCAGCCCGCGCCAGCCCAGACCCAGACCACCAGCCTCTTCGGAAGCTGCCAGAGCGGGCCAGCCCAACTCGGCTGCTTTGTTCCAGAGTGAGCGGTCAAAGCTGCCTGGCTTCCCCAGTAACTGCTTGAGGTGCTCGGGATTCGCGCAGTCTTCCAGGACACGTCTGGCCTGTTCCCTGATAGCGGCGAGTTCTTCAACATTTTGCTCAAGCATGGAGACGTCTCATACCGGTGTAAAAAGGGGCAGGAAAATATCTTCCTGTTGTTCGAACATCACGCGGACCCGCTGGCCGATAAATGCCGCCTCAGGGTCGCAGCCAACGATGTTGGTTGTCAGCTGCAAGCCGGCTTGCTCGTCGAGACTGACAATGGCGATTGCATAGGGCACAGGCTGGCCTGGGCTCCAGGGTTGATGATTGACCGTAATGGCTTCTATACGGCCGAAGCCGGAAACCGGTTCCGCTGACAGCTTCCGGCTCAGGCATATGGGACAGATGATTCCTGGAGGATGCAGCCAATGGCGACAGTCTGCGCAACGCAGGATACGCAGCGTCTGGTCTGCGCCACTGGTCCAGAAGAACCTGTTCAGGTCGTTCAGCTCGGGCAGCACCCGGAATGTTTGATCGGTCATTGCTATTGTTCTCCGCGGGCTTCCTTTGGGATGCATCTTCGCCTGGCAAGGTGCAGCGCTGGGAGCCTTCATTTGTCTATAAAACTAACATGATGTAATTTTTAAGTACAGATCAAAAATAACTTTTCCTGCAGTGCCCTCGATTAACAGCACGTTTTAGATGTTTCGGCTCGGCCTTATCATGCTTGCGAGGTTTAATATTTTTCAATAAGCTGACCAAGGGTTAGTTATAGATGCAGGCAGCATCTACTCACAGGTGGAGGATAGCGTATGACGGACTCTCTGGTGGTTATCACGGGAGCAGCAGGTGCCTTGGGCAGGGGTGTGGCGCAAGCGTTCATTGAGGCAGGGCATCAGGTAGTGCTGGTGGATCGTGATGCGGCGGCCCTGCGTGCAGTCTACCCAGGCGACAAGGCGGGCCAGTATCTGGTTACGGTGGATCTCACCAGCAGAGAGGCCACCCAGAGGACTTTGAATGACTGTTTGGCCCGGCACGGGTCGCCTGCCGTGTTGTGCAATATCGCTGGCGGTTTCGCCATGGGAGACGCTGTTCATGAAGCGGGCGAGGAAGTCTGGCAGCAAATGCTGGACATGAACGTGAACACCCTTCTGAATGCCTGCTGCGCAGTGGTACCCAGGATGATTACGGCCGGCAGGGGCAAGGTCATCAACGTAGCCGCAGCCGGAGCTGCCAGCGGTAAGGCAGCCTTGGGTCCCTATTGTGTATCGAAAAATGCGGTAGCGCGCATTACCGAGTCCATGGCGCTGGAGTTGCGTGATAAAGGCATCAACGTTAACGCGGTCGCGCCAAGCGTTATCGATACGCCTTCCAATCGTGCCGGAATGCCTGACGCGGATCCTGCTCTTTGGGTAAGCCCAGAGCAACTGGCGAACGTTCTTTTGTTTCTTGCATCCGAGCAGGCCAGCGCAGTGCACGGGGCGGTGATACCGGTGGTAGGGCGGTCCTGAGCGGTTTTTCGGTATTCTCCTTTGGGCGCCTCCGGGCGTCCTTTTTTGTTGGTTTGTATTAACCAAAAAAGCCCTCGCCAGCTTATGGAGAGGGCTTTGACCAATAAGGTTGCGGCTCAGGCGTCAGCGGTGATCTTGCCGTCTTCCTTGCCGACCGCAGTGAACATGCGAATGATGTCGCCCGATGTCACGCGATCCTGTTGGTTACCAATTTGCTGCGTACCGGCTCCATAGGATTTTGGCTCGGTATCCACATCGGCGGCCAGGGCGCGCAGGGCGCGCACGGTGCACTTGTCGCGGCCACCCATCATGCCGAATGCGTCGAAATTGAATAGACGCAGCGCATTTTCATGGCTGATCTTGTTGATCGTCCGTTCAGGCAGGTTATTCAGCGTTGCGAACAGACGATCAGCCGATTCTGGCCAGACCGTATCGGAGTGCGGGTAGTCGCACTCATAGGCGACGTTGTCTTCTCCAATGGCTGACAGGTTGTCGAGCCCGAACTTGTCGTCGATGAAGCAGGTCAGGAAGTGTTCTCGGAAAACGTCACTGGGTTTTTTGTCGCCAAAATTAGCGAATGTCCAGGCCTTGTGATGCTCATGGACAAAGTCGGCGCGCTCGAGGAAGTAGGGGATCCAGCCGATCCCTCCTTCGGATAGGGAGATTTTCAGATCTGGATATTTTTGCAGGGCTTTCAGATGCAGCCAGTCAGCTGCCGAGTTCACAATCGAGATCGGCATGGTGATGATCCAGGCGTCGATCGGCGAATCCATTGAGGCATGGGGGGCCTGGGCGCCCGAGCCGATGTGAATGTTGATCATTACTTTATTTTCAGCACAAACCTTCCAGAGCGGCTCCCAGTGGTCACTATGCAGGCTGGGCTGGCCTTTCAGTGCTGGGTTATCGGTGAAGGATATGGCGTGGCAGCCTTTTTTGACGACACGCTTGATTTCCTCGACCGTGGCATTGATGTCCCAGTAGGGAACGATGGCGTTGGGGATGTTGCGGCCGGGGTAGCTACCGCACCACTCGTCAATGTGCCAATCATTGTAGGCCTTGAGGAGTGTCAGGGCGTTTTTCTTGTTCTCGAACTGGTGGAACAGGCTGCCGTCAAAGGTCACCACGCTTGGGAAGTTGAGCGAGGCCAGCAGACCGTTAGCGTTCATGTCGTCGATACGGGCATGGATGTCCCAGGAACCTTTGCGCATCTGGTCAAATGAAATCGGCTCACAACCGTACTCTTCCCTGATACGGCCCACTACCGCATTCAAGCCGATGTTGCCTGCCCGGCGACCTTCGAAAAGCCAGTAATCAGCACCGTTTTTGTCTTTGTGGACCCTGGGAGCAAAGGCTTTCTGGGCTGTTGTTAGATGCTGATCGAACATCGTGGGTGGTTCGACGATATGGTCATCAACGCTAACAAGAATCAGGTCATCGACTTTCATGGGGAAATCTCCGTCAGTCTCTGATGGCTGGCGGCCATCGTGTGAATGTACCGCACTGCGGTAACCGCTTGTTGTTAAATTACCCCTCCTACATTACGCCTGAGCACCGAGTCCGGCAAGCATAAAACAGACTATGCGTCAGTTATATGCGCTGAATAAGGTATGGTTTACTACAAAAGGATGCGTCGAATAGGCCTGTTAGGTGGTGGTAAAAGCATCTGATCAGGGGCTGGAGCCTGGAAGGTGAATTTCGGATAATTATATTTCTGATGCAATGTCAATTACTGGGTTGATATGAGGTTTGGTCGGTTGGTAAAGCGCGAAGAAGAGTTTTCAACGGAGCACACTATTGAATGGAATGTTATTAGCGTTGCCGGGGTGAAAATTACGGGGCTATCTGTCGATATTATCCCAGTCAGGAGCGTAAGGGCCGTCCAGGCCGGATATTCGCAACGGATATCCGGCAGGCAGTAGATTAAAGGAGATCTTTGAGGGCTACGTCTATATTGGCAAGGGCAGCGGCGCTGGAAGCAGTGGTCCCAGCCTGAACCAGTTTGCGAATCATGCCAAACTCGCTTGGACGACTGACGCAATCCGCTGCGATCAGTTTGTCGTTGGCAAAGTAAAAGGCTGCGAAGCTGCGTTCTTCGGGATTACCCCTGATAACGACCTGGTCGTAACCTTGCGACAAACCAACCATTTGCAGCTTGAGGTCATACTGGTCAGACCAGAACCATGGAATTGACTCGTAGGGTTTAGGGCTGCCATTGATGCTCTGTGCTGCGACTCTTGCCTGCTCAACGGCGTTGGGCACCGACTCAAGACGGATGCGACGCTGATACGCCTTGCTGGGATGGTTGCTACAGTCGCCAATGGCATAAATGGCGGGATCGGATGTCTGGCAAAATTCATTAACCAGGATGCCATTATCAACCTCCAGGCCCGCAGATTCGGCAAGGCCGGTCTCGGGAATGGCACCTATACCTGCCAGAACCACGTCCGTGGGAAGTTCATCCCCATTCTGCAGCGTGACACTACGTATCGCGGTGCCATCTGAGGAAAAGTTGACGGTAGTAATCTGCACGCCGGTCAGCATTTGTATGCCGGCGGCCTGGTGGACCTGCTGATAGAAAGCCGACACCTCGGGCGCGGTAACTCGCGACAGAATTCTTTCTTGAGCTTCGATAATTGTTACCTGCAAGCCCAGGGATTGTGCCGCCGATGCGACTTCCAGGCCAATATAGCCACCGCCAATTATCAGTAGTTTCTTGTCTGGCTGAAGAGCGCCTTTAAGGCGCTGGGCGTCGGTGAGGTTGCGCAAGTAGTGCAAGTTGGTTGGCTGGGCGGTAATGGGGTCTGGCAGCGCAAGCTGCCGCGGGCGACTTCCGGTTGCGATGATCAGATGATCCCAGCTGAGTCTACTGCCGTCACTCAGGGTCACGCTGCGAGCCTGCCGGTCAATGGTCTGGACGCCGATGCCGGAAGCGATTTCAATGTCCGCTTTGCTGAAGTTGGCCGCAGGTCGAATCAGTGAGGCTTCCGGTTCTGGGGCCAGAAGAAAGGCCTTTGACAGCGGTGGGCGCTGATAAGGCAGGCCGTGCTCCTCACATATCAGCACTATCCGGCCGGCATAACCACCCTGTCTCAGGGACAGGGCCGCCTCGCCGCCGGCATGACCGCCACCGATGATGATCGTTGTTTCCATATTCATGCGCTCAGTCCATCTCAACCATGGCGAAATCTTCCTTGGCGGCACCACACTCCGGGCAACTCCAGTCTTCGGGGACTTCTTCCCAAGGGGTGCCGGGCGCTATGCCTTCATCAGGAAGACCGAGGCTTTCGTCATAGATGAAAGCACAAAAAAAACATTGCCATTTTTTCATGTTGTTATTGTCCTTCTAGAAACTAGTCAAGACGAAGGATCACCTTCGCGGAAAGATGGGGAGCTTGTGCAGTCTGAAAGGCCGCCTCATAGTCGTCCAGCGGATAGCTGTGGCTGATCATTGGCTCGATGACCAGGTTTTGGTTGCCGAGCATATCCAGCACTTCAGCGAACTCGGTGGGGTATGAAAGCGAGCCGATAACTGAGATTTCCTTGATAATCAGTTGTGCAAGGTCTATGGACATGGGTTTCTTGTGTGTGGCAAGAATCAGCAAGCGCGCGCCATCGCAGGCCATCGAGAAAATCTCATCAAGCAGTGGGGCGTGGCCGGCGCAATCTATATAAAGGCTGGCGTTGACACTTGGCTGGCGCATGACCTTCGACTTGACCGTGCCAAAGGATGCTTCCAGGCCATCACGCAATGCTTGCCGGCCGGTGTTCACTGTGGCTGAGGCACCTAGCTGGAGAGCCCGTTCCAGTCTTTCTTCGATCACGTCCACCACGACGATTTCTTTCACCCCACGGTGTTTCAGCGCCGCAATGGCACCCAGCCCAATGGGGCCTGCGCCGAGGATCACGACACGGTCACTGGCCTGAACGTCAGCCTTGTTCAGCCCATGCATGCTGACCGCAATCGGCTCGGTAAGTACCGCACGCTCCAGGCTAAGGTTGTCTTGAATTGGAAAGACCGACTCGCCTGAGCGGGCGTCACGTACCAGCAGATACTCGGCGAACCCGCCATGGGCGGGATCGCCGGTGCCAATACGGTTGCGGCCTTTCATGGGATGGATGACCACCCGCTGGCCGACTTCAAGGCTGGCGACGTTTTCCCCCAGAGCGTGGATGACGCCTACCAGTTCGTGTCCCAACGGAACGGGCTCGCCGCTGGGCCGTCCGATGTAACCATCACGCAGGAACCCAAGGTCGCTTCCGCAGATGCCTGCAGCGATGATTTTTACAACGATGTCGTCCGGGCCGGGGGCTGGCACTGGAACCTCGTCAAGACGAAGCTCGTTAACACCGTACATGCGTAGCTGCTTCACGATAGAGCTCCTTTGAGACTGACCGGTAGCCCTGCGTCAGTCTGAGTATTGGATACTGCCTGCGAGGTTTTCCCTGCCTTTTACCAGTCGCAAGGGAGTGTATTCCATGACGAGGGAGCCGTCCTGCTTGACTACTCGGTTGCGGGTACGAACCAGCCCCATGCCCGGCTTACCCTTGCTGGCGCGGGACTCGATCACCTCGACCTCGACATGGATGGTATCACCGGCAAAGGTTGGGCCCTTGATGTCCAGGTCCATGCTCAGAAAGGCTACGCCCACTCCCTGCAGTGCGGTCTGGAACAGCAGTCCTTCAGCAAAACAGAAGACCTGGCCACCAGGCACCAGCCGACCGGTAAAGCCCGCGTCCTTCAGAAACTCGACGTTGGTAAAAAGGACCTCAAGCATGCCGGTGCTTGAGATGAAGTTGACTATATCGGCTTCAGTGATGGTTCTGCCCTGGGTCTTGAAGGCCCTGCCGACAGGAAGTTCTTCCCACGGAAAGCCGATGCCGATAGTTTCGAGTGTGCTCATCATCCTTTCTCCATATTCTTATTGGAAATGCTGCCAGCCGGCCAGGCTCAGATGGGGTCCCAGGTTGTCAGTGAGGGGGAGGGCACATTCTCATAGAAGGAATTTTTCATCGCTGGTACCGCATGTTCGGCGATACTTTCAGCCGTCCAGCCCTCGCTGCGGTGCACGGAACGGATCACTCGAGGCTGGGAAAAGAGATAGATCTCATTAGCGCGTACACCAAAAATCTGGCCGGAGACGTCGGCGCCCGCATCGCTGGCAAGATAGACCGCCAAAGGAGCAATTTTGCCAGGTTCCATGGTTTTCAGTTTTTCCATGCGCGCGACATCATCGGCGGTATCCGTGGGTACTGACGCGGTCATCGCGGTCCATGCCCAGGGGGCGATACAGTTTGACCGTACGTTGTAGCGAGCCATGTCCAGGGCGATGCTTTTGGACAGTGCTACTAGCCCCAGTTTGGCGGCGGCGTAATTGGACTGGCCAGGGTTGCCGATCAGGCCACTGGTTGAGGTCATATGGACGTAGGAGCCGCTTTGCTGCTCCTTGAAATAGGGCGCTGCAGCTCTTGAAATGTAGAACGAGCCGTTCAGGTGTACATCGACCACCTGCTGCCATTCTTCCAAGCTCATCTTGAAGAAGAAACGGTCGCGTACGATGCCGGCGTTGTTGATCACGCAGTCAACCCGCCCGAAATGGTCCATGGCCGTTTGAATGATTCGTCCGGCCGAAGCCCATTGCGCCACGCTATCAGTATTGGCTGCGGCCTGGCCGCCTGCGCGGCGAATTTCCTCGGCCACGTGTTCTGCGCTGCTGGATCCATCATCGCGTTTGGCCAGGTCGTTGATCACAACCCGAGCTCCTTCTGCGGCGAATGCCAGGGCGAACTCGCGCCCGATACCGCTGCCAGCTCCTGTTATGACGACCACTTTGTCTTCAACCATGGACATGGTGAGGCTCCTATATTCTCGGGTGTATCTGGTTACCAAGGCGTTATCAATATAACTGTTATAGTGTCAGTTATTGGTGCATATTTAGCAAGCATTTGCGCCATGGCATACGCTGATACCCTTGGAAACGTGACTTGAATCGCGTAACTGTAGCGAATCAGGCAACAATCATTGCTAAAAAAATGACTAATATGCAGTATCTTGTTGGAGATACGAAGGATGTCGGATTCCGCAGAAAGGCCTGGCAGGCAGGAATGTATCGACAGACCCTGTCTCAAGAAATAACTATTATTGAGTCAGTTAATGTAAAATGTTTGCGCGCTGGTGAATTTTTTGCCGCATCAGCGACTGAATATTGAGCGAGGGGTTGGGCATGGCTTATGAAGTAAGTATGAACAAACAAGGGCAGGTGCTAGGGCGCAAGGGGCAGGAAACGCGGCACCGGCTGATGACCGCGACGCGCCGGTTGCTCTGCACCAGCTCACCGGTCGACCTCACCGCCGTGGCAATAGCCAAGGCAGCGGGCACTTCGTCGGCAAGTTTCTATATGTATTTTGATGACGTCCAGGATGTGCTTTACGCCCTTAGCCTGTTGGCAGCAGAAGACATGTCCGAGGTCGTCAGTTTCTTTGATCGAGCTTGGGATCATGGCGCAATCGAAGTGGAGGCCTTGCGCCTGGTTGAAGCTTTCAACAGCGTCTGGAGTAAGCACCGCGAGGTGCTCCGGTATCGGAACCTGGAAGCGGACCGTGGCGATTCACGCTTTGAAGAGCTGAGAATGAACACTTATGTACCCTTCATCGAGAAGTTTGCCCAGCGCATCATGTCGATCAATCCGGTAGGCGGCGGCCGGCGCAAGGGTGATGCGTATGCCGAAGCGACTGTCCTGCATGCCGCTATGGAACGTCTCGCGGCGACCGACCCGGTGGTCATGGAAAGAGGTCTGGGTTCCAAGCGAATGAACGCTGCTACGGCCAGGGTCATTTTCAAGGCCCTGCAAGGTGAGGCTGTTACTCAGACGACGGTGAAGAAGTCGGCTACGGCTAAGTCCAAGCCTAGCCAGAAGGTGGCCGACTCTGAGTCGAGCTAAGCTGTGTCCCTGAAACTTTCATGTAGATCAGCGGCAAGCCGGAGTGCCTCCGGCTCCCGAGCGCTCAAGTAGGATACGAGTACTCGATGAACCCATGGCTCAAAACCGGCTGGTTGCGCTCGACCGCATCCATTCTGAAGACCGCCAGTCCAGATCCCACCTCCCATAATGCTATGCGCATGGTCTCGCCAGTGAACATGGGGCCTGCGTAACGTACGCCGAACGCCTGCAAACGGTCTGGCTGGTTTGCACAAGCCAATTTAAGCGCTGCGCGTCCCGCCAGGCCGAAACAGCCCACTCCCCTGATCATGCTCCTTTTAACGCCCTCTGTGTCGGCGCCTGCCACGTCCAGGTCGACTGTCAGCTTGAATGCAGTGTCTTCGGCGGTCGGTGTGCAGAGGTCGAGGACGCCGTCAGGCGGGCGGTTCGGCAATGGTTCGGGGCGCGGGCTAGTGGGTGGTTGACCGCCGAATCCGCCGTTGCCCTTGAGCACAGTAGTAACCTCGATACTCACCAGCAAGTTGCCCTGCGCGTCGCTCAGATTCTGTTCCTGGACCATTACCGCGCCTCTGTCTGCGCCGCGGTCAAAAATATCCTTGATTCGCTGGGTAGCGACGACGCTTCCCTCCGGCGGAAGAGGGCCATGCATCCGGATGCTTTCCGCGGAATGCACTATCTTCTGCCAGACGATGCCGGTGGCGGGGTCCTGCTGCCAGAATTCGCCATCGGCAAGGGCTACGGCCGCCATGGGTAGCGCCTTGGGAGCGTCCGGGTTTAGCCATGGCTCGTCGTAGTCGGCCTGCGCTGCATCCATGCCCGCCCCAAAGCCCCTGGCGAAGTGGGCACTTTCTGCGCGGGAATAATGGCGGGTGGATGGCGCGAACTGGCGAGCCATTAGGGCCTGGTAGTTGATCGTCATGTTAGCTCCGTGCTGGCAAACGAGGCAGCCAGCGCTGCCTCGTGCTTTGGGTCAGGATTGGGTTTTCTTTGCTGTTTCAAGCGAGGCCTGCATACCTGAGGCGGCCAGAGCATAGTGTTCTTTGGTGGAAGTGCTGAGAATATGGGTGTCGAAATGGGCCATCAGTGAATTGCGGAAGCCCATGATGTCCGCTGAACGGTTGATCGAGCGTTTAAGCATACGTATGCCGATGGGCGGAGCCTTGGCGATGTGGTTTGCCATATTCAGGGTGAACTGCTCCAGTTCATCACGGGGCACCACATGATTGACCATACCCCATTCCTTGGCATCCTGGGCGCTGAGCTTCTGACCAGTAAACAGGAATTCTTTGGCTTTGCGGATACCCATTACCCAAGGATGCATCAGGGCCTCAACTGAGGCAGCGGCCAGACTGTGGCATACCGGGTCGCTGAAAAAGGCGTCATCGGAGGCCACGACCATGTCGCACATGTTGGCGACCATGAATCCGCCGGCGATACAGGCGCCCTGGACCTGGGCGATGGTTGGCTTGGGAAAGTCCCAAATGCGCAAGGCATTACCCAGGTAATGCTCGGTTTCCCACAGCCAGTGTTGCTCCGGGGAGTAATCGCCCCTTTTTTCCATGCCGTCCATCAAGTCATGGCCAGCAGAAAAATGCTTGCCTTTGCCGCCGATAATCAACACGCGGACGTCATCATCCTTGCGCGCCTGTTCCAGGGCGTGATCCAGCTCCGCAAGCAGGTTCTCGGTTTCTGCATTGGCGTTCTGTGGACGGTTGTGGCAAATCCGGGCGACCGGACCGATAACTTCGTAGGTGATTTCTGTGTAGGACATCTGTGTTTACTCCAGGGTAGCGGTTATCAGCTGTCGAATTCGACGTAGCCGTTGTTGAGAATGACGATGTCGCGTTCCATCGCACGCACCCGGAAGGCTGCCTGTCCTTCGGCTTCGAGCCATACTTCGGTCCGCAGCGTTTCGCCGGGATACATGGGTGCAGCAAATCTGAGATTGAGCGCGCGCAGGCGATGCGGATCGTTGTTGCACAGCAGTTTGATCAATGCTCTTCCCGCCATGCCGTAGCTGCTCATACCATGCAGGATTGGTTTATCGAAGCCAGCTTTACCGGCGAATTGCGGATCAATGTGCAGCGGGTTCAGATCGCCCGAAAGCCGATAGATGACGGCTTGTTCAGGCCGGCTGATCAGGTCCGTCTCAAAGTCGCATGGGCGGTCATCCGGTACCGGGTGAGGTTTGGGCTGCCCCTCTGCGGTACCGCCAAATCCCCCATTTCCACGCATGAACGTAGACCAGGAAGAGGTGGCCAGGTGCGCTCCGCTATCTGCATCGTAAAGCCGCCTGGACATATAGAGTACGGCGCCTTTGGCCTCACCTTTGTCGTATATCTCGTCGATGGTATCGCGACCTATCACCGTGCCGCTGACAGGCAAGGGCTGATGGATTCTCAGAAATTGTTCGCCATGCAGCACCTTGCGCAGATCGATTCCGGTTTCCGGTCGGCTCATCCAGAACTCGCCACTGGCAAGGATGGTAGCGAAGGTCGGCAGCGCTTTGAGACCTTTCTCGTACACCAGTTGTAAATCCTCTGGAGCCAGAAGATTAGTGGTTGCAGCGCCTACCCCCAAGGCGTAGAGGATGGTATCGCGCTCGGTATATTGCTGCCTTGCTTCTGGCAGCGGCCAGTTTTTTATCAGTTCATAATCAAGGGCCACGGTGGTCTCCCAACCTTGTTGTTCTGTAGCCCATAGCATCACCCTTGAATTAATAACTGTCAAATGGTCAGTTATTGTGTAATATCGAGGAACAGCGCGGTCAGGCTGCCGGGTGAATTCAGCGCCTGCGTCGGTCGGCCGCTTTTGTCTGATCAATGTGCTCTCGGAGGCTGACTATGGCTCTACTGGAAGGGAAGGTTGCGATTATCACTGGCGCTGGCCGGGGTCTGGGTGCTGCCTATGCGCGCTTGCTGTCTGCCGAAGGCGCCGCCGTGGTTGTCAACGACCTTGGACGTGATGAGAAAGGTGCCCTCACTGCTGACTCGGTGGTGGCGGAAATTGTCGCAGCCGGCGGCCAGGCGGCTGCGCACGGTGAAGACATTTCGACCGTGGCGGGCGGCCAGTCGCTACTCGCCACAGCGTTGGAAGCCTTCGGGCGCGCGGATATTCTGATCAACAATGCCGGCATCCTCCGGGACAAGTCATTCGTCAAACTGAGCGAGTCAGACTGGGATGCGGTGCTTCAGGTCAACCTCAAGAGCATGTATGCAGTGACCCAGCCAGTGTTCGCCTGGATGAAGGAGAATGGCGGCGGTGTAATCGTCAATACTGCCTCCACATCAGGGCTGGTAGGCAATTTTGGCCAGGCCAATTATGCCGCTGCCAAGTGTGGCGCTTGGGGTTTCAGCAATGTTCTGGCGATTGAAGGTCTGAAGAGCGGTATCCGCGTATGGACGTTGGCGCCTGCCGCCGTCTCTGCTTTGACCGCGCCGCTGATGGATGAGGAAACCAAGCTTCAGATGGCCCCCGAGCACGTGGCCGAGGTAGTGCTTTATATGGTCAGCGAGCTGTCTGGCAGCCGCACTGGGCATTGTCTGTTCGCATCCGGGCACAGTGTGCGCGAGCTCAAGCTGGTGAGTGCCGAAGGCATTCAGGGCGGCGGGTACGATAGCCAGTTCAGTGCCCGGCGCATTACCGCCGAAGAGTCGAACGTCTATCGCCCGGAAGCGGCGCTGACCATTATGGATTTTGCCAAATAGGTTTCAGGCGAATTGTCAGGGACCGCTTTTATGGTCCCCCGGGGAGATTAAACATGAGCAACAAGGTAATTGTGGCCGGTGTCGGCATGGTCAAGTTCACCAAGCCCGGCAAAAGCGACATGTACGACGTCATGGGTGCCCAGGCCGCCCGCAGCGCTCTGGACGATGCCGGTATCGACTATACGGAAGTTCAGCAGGCTTATGCCGGTTTCGTATCAGGCGATACCTGTTCCGGGCAGACGGCGTTGTACCATGTCGGGTTGAGTGGCATTCCGGTTATCAACGTCAACAATGCCTGCGCCAGCGGTTCCACAGCGTTATTTCTCGCCCGCCAGGCAGTATTGAGTGGTGTCGTCGATGTTGCGCTAGCGGTTGGATTCGAGCAGATGAACCCAGGTGCTCTGGCCGGCAGTGACGCGGCATTGAGAACGCCGATCACGGTCCGTATTGATGAGGCCACCCGGGCTATTCGCGGCTGGGACGACCTCGCACCCACCGGACCGCAGTATTTTGGCGGCGCAGGGGCGGAATATCTGGAAAAGTATAACGTCACCGCCGAGCTGTTTGGCCGGGTCTCGGTCAAGGCGCGCAGCCATGCTGGACGCAACCCTTACGCCATCTTCAGGGATCCGTTGAGCCTTGAGCAGGTCATGTCGTCCACTCCGATTTTCGGACCGTTGACCAAGCTGATGTGCTGCCCTCCGACCTGTGGCGCTGCGGCGGCTATCGTCGTCTCTGAAAATTATGCACGCAAGCATGGTTTGAGCAATGGCGTCGAGATTGCCGGTATGGGGCTGGCCACAGATACGCCGGCGAGCTTCAAGGGTGGCAGCATGCTTGACGTCGTGGGTGCCGGCATGACCCGAAGAGCTTCCGCCCAGGCGTATGAGCAGGCAGGGATTGGTCCGGAAGATGCGGATGTGGTCGAGCTTCACGATTGCTTCTCGCCCAATGAGGTAATCACTTACGAAGCACTTGGACTCTGCCCTGAAGGCGGTAGCGAGAAGTTCGTTCTGGAAGGTGGCAATACTTACGGTGGATCGATAGTCACCAATCCTTCCGGCGGGCTGCTGTCAAAGGGGCATCCATTGGGCGCCACCGGGTTGGCACAGATAGCGGAAATTTCCTGGCATCTGCGAGGGCTGGCGGGTGATCGCCAAGTGCCGGATGCCCGGGTCGGTATCCAGCATAATGTAGGCCTTGGTGGGGCCAGTGTGGTCACTGTACTCAAACGGATCTGAAACACCGTTTGAGATGGTACGAGTTGGCTGATGCAGGCCTCCTGTAATGAAAAAAGGGGCGGGTGGTCTGTGTCTTGCCATTTACAATAAATTGCTTAGAGTTGACAGCCGTGAGCGAAGAACTTCAAGCTTCTTATCGGGAAATCATTCGGCGGGTCGGGGAGAATCCTGACCGGGAAGGGCTGGCCGAGACCCCCAAGCGGGCGGCAAAGGCAATGCAGTACCTGTGTAATGGCTACGAAAAAAGTCTGGATGAGATAGTCAACGGGGCGCTCTTTGCGTCTGCCGGTGACGAGATGGTCATCGTCAAGGATATCGAACTTTATTCCTTGTGCGAGCATCATCTGCTGCCATTTATTGGCAAAGCCCATGTGGCTTACCTGCCAAAGGGGAAGGTGCTGGGCCTGTCCAAGATCGCTCGTATAGTCGACATGTTCGCTCGCAGGCTCCAGATTCAGGAAAATCTGACGCGACAGATTGCGGAGGCTATCCAGGAGGTTACCGGCGCCGATGGTGTCGCCGTGGTTATCGAAGCTCAGCACATGTGCATGATGATGCGTGGAGTGGAGAAGCAGAACTCAGTAATGAATACCTCGGTCATGCTGGGTGTATTTCGAGAGTCGATTAGCACCCGCCAGGAATTCTTGCAGCTGATTACCCGCGGGCGCTAATGGAGCTTGCACGGGAATCAGGGTCTCTGCCCTGTCGTCCCGGCTGATGGATTAAGGGCTGGCTGTCGCCGGCCCGTCATTTTAATGCAGGGTCGTTGCTGGTTGGGCTTTTGTGACAAATTCCCACAAATGACTGCCCGGTTGACTCAAAACCTGCTTCCCCAGCCGCCCAGACCACCAATGATCACTGCCGGCTTCGGCGCGCCACTGCCATAGTCTCCGCGTGTAAAAGTGCAAGCTGTGTTCATCGGTGACGCCAATAGCGCCAAACACCTGGTGGGTTATAGCGCATGCTTCGGTGGCATAGCGACTCACCAGTGACTTAGCAATAGCTGCGCCGTCTTCAGCGTTACCCGCGTCGATCTGGCGGGCAGCGTAAAGCCCCGCTACCTGTGCAGCAGCGGCCTTGCCGGCCAAGCTGGCTACCAGGTGCTGGATCGCCTGGAACTTGCCGATCGGACGACCGAACTGGACCCGTGTATTGGCATATTCGATAGTCAGGCTTAGTATTTGAGAAAGGGCGCCGGCCATCTGAATGCTGCGCAATGTTGCTACATAGGGCAGCACACCCAGTTCACCCGTGCTGGCCGGAGCCGGTGCTTTCTGGACTGTGCTGATGCCATCGCACTCCAGGGTTGCGCACGGTTGACGATCAATTGTGGCTAGGCCGGCGGGCGCAGGGAGACTTGATGTTTGCAGTAGGCATACATGATCATGCCCTTGAGAGTCGGTTGCTATCAGCACCACATGACCAGACTGGTTCAGCCAACTGACCCCTGGGTCCCTGCCACTGATTTTCCCCTGTCCATCCATGGCAAACCGTGTCGTTGCCAGCGCAATGACACCTGCCGGGACCTTGATTCCTGCCGAGGAAAGGATCCAGGAGGCCAGCAGCGTTTCACCAATGGGCACTGGCGCTGCGTGAGCCCCGCTCAGGCGCATCACCGGTTCACACTCGGCCCAGCGTAGGTCTGCCCCGCCATCGCTTTCGCTGCACATGGCTCTGGTGAGGCCCAGATTTTCGATTTCTGCCCATAAAGAGGAGTCGAGCATCCCGTTTTCAGCCTTGACCCGCAGGTCACGGTTGACTGTGGCGCCGAGCAGACGGTTTACCTGTTCGGCCAGCATTTCACTGATATTCATTTCACTGCTCATCGTAGTCCAAGCCCTTTGGCGATAATTCCGCGGAGAATCTCCCGCGTGCCCCCGCGCAACGAGAAGGTGGGTACGGTCTGCACCAGAAATCCTTCCAGTTCGCTGAGCTTGTTGTCAGGGACGATCCGCGGCGCACTGTCCAATAGTTCGCGAACCAGCTCCGGGATGTTCTGTTCATAGGTATTGCCCAGGTCCTTCACCAGCGCAGCTTCCTTTGCTGGGGAGTGACCGTCCTCGAGCTGGCCGAGAATGGACAAGGACATCTCTCGCAATATGACCAGTTCAGAAAGGGCGCCGCCGATGCAGCGCTCTGCAAGCCGGTCGGCTTGGGCGTTATCACGGATCGCGTCTATGGCCAGAGGGATCAACGGGAAACTGCTCATGTAGCGGTCTGGCTGGCTGCGCTCGAAAGCCAACTCCGCGCTGGCTTGGGCCCAACCTTCACCTTCGGTGCCAACAAGCATGTCGTCGGGCACGAACACGCCATCAAAGGTCACCTCATTGAAGTGGCCTTCCCCGGTCAGGTCGAGAATCGGACGCACTTCCAGGCCTGAGGAACGCATGTCGATCAGAAATTGAGAAAGACCCTTATGCTTCTCCGCTTCTGCAGGGCCGCCGGTGCGGAACAGGCCGATCATGAAGTCACACAGGTGAGCGTTGGTAGTCCACACCTTGCGACCGCTCAGCCTCCATCCACCGTCAACCCGGGTGGCGCGCGACCTCAGCGAGGCGAGGTCAGAACCTGAATCCGGTTCGCTCAGGCCTATGCAAAACGACGCCTCGCCCCTGGCGATCAGCGGCAGAAAATGCTGACGCTGTTTTTCTGTGCCCAAACGCAGAATCAGAGGACCGCTCTGGCGGTCACCAAACCAGTGCGCGCCCAAAGGGGCTCCGGCGGCGAGCATTTCCTCGACCATCACATAACGTTCAAGTCCGGTTCGTTCGTGGCCGCCGAAGGCTGCCGGCCAGGTCATGCCAATCCAGCCGCGGCGCCCCACCTCCAGGCTGAAATCCCGGTCAAAACCGGTCCACGAGTGGCCGATCTTCCAGCCGGACCACTGGCTGGAGGCGTCCGCGAGAAACGACCTGACTTCCTGGCGAAGCGGTTCCAGCGCGTCCGGCAACTGCAGCGGACTGAAGCTGAATGGTGGGTTCAAGTGGTTTCTCCCTCAGATGATCTGCCTGGTTTTCAATGCGTCTATGTCGTTGCCTGTGAGCCCGAGCCATTCGCTGAGCACGTCGCTGGTGTGTTCGCCAACCATCGGTGGAGCCGAGCGATAGCGAACCGGCGTTCCAGAAAAGCGCATCGGACTGGCAGCTGTTCGTACGACGCCGTTTACCTTGTGCTCCATGGGCACGATCATTTCGCGCTCGATCACGTGGGGATCGTTCTCCAGGTCTGCCATCTCGTTCAGCGGACCACAGGAGACCGTAGCGGCGTTCAGATGCTCAATCCACTGGGCTTTGGTTCTGCCCTTAAGTGCGGCAGTCAGCGCTTCGGAAAGCGTCTTACGGTTGGCCACCCGGGCGCCGTTCTTGGCGAAGCGCGGATCTTCTATCCACTCCGGATGGCCCACCGCTGCGGCCAGGCGGGAAAACTCACGGTCGTTGAAGGTCGCTATAAGGATAAATCCGTCATCCACCGCATAGACGCCATAGGGCGAGGCGCTGGGGTGATCATTGCCGGTACGGCCCAATTCCTTGCCGCCGTTGAACCAGGAGGAGAAGGTATTCAGCAGCGCGGCGACCTGGGAGTCGAACAAGGAGACATCGATATGCTGACCTTCGCCGCTCGTGTTGCGGTGGTTCAGCGCAGCAAGCACCCCGATTGCCGCGTAGAGACCGGCACAAATATCGGCGACTGGCACGCCGACTCTCATCGGCCCGGCACCTTGCTCGCCGTCGCGATGGCCGGTGACGGACATAACCCCAGCCATGGCCTGGATCAGGTAGTCATATCCGGAGCGGTTGGCGTAGGGGCCGGTCTGGCCAAACCCTGTGACGGAACAGTAAATCAGCCGTGGGTTAATCTTGCACAGATCTTCATAACCGAGCCCGTATTTCGCCAGGGTACCGGTGCGGTAGTTTTCCAACAGAACGTCTGATTTTGCCGCCATCTGGCGAATCAATTCGGCACCTTCGGCTTGAGCATAATCAATGGTAACCGAACGCTTGTTGCGGTTGACTGATTGACTGTAGGTAGACTCCTGATGATCGGTTCCCTCCGTGCCTTTCAGCCAGGGCGGACCAATACGGCGAATGTCGTCTCCTTCGCCCTGACGTTCTATCTTGATCACTTCAGCGCCCAGGTCAGCGAGGATCTGTCCAGCGTAGGGGCCAGCGATAACGCGAGTCATATCCAGGACACGGATACCTGCAAGTGCGTCTTTCGGAATATCGTTCATGGTCATACCGCTATGGTGTAGCCGCCGTTGACGGAAATGACCTGTCCGGTCATGTAGGAGGCGCCTTCTGAGAGCAGGAAGCAAATAGGCACAGCTACTTCTTCGGGCGAGGCAAAGCGGCCCAGAGGAATCTGCGCCATATAGGTATCGAGGAATTTCTGGTCGCTGCGGACCTTCTCGGTCATCGCGGTTTCGACCATCCCGAAGCACACGGCGTTCGAACGAATGTTGTATTTCGCCCATTCGCGAGCGGCGGTCATGGCCATGCCGAACATGCCGGACTTGGCCGCTGAATAGTTGATTTGCCCCAGGCTGCCGCGACGGCCCGCGTCGGAAGAGATGAAGACGATCGAGCCGGGCGTTGTTTCGCCTGCCTTGGCACGAGCCAGCATGTGTTTGCCAACTGCCTGGGTGAAGAAGAAGGAGCCCGTCAGATGGATGTCCAAAACCTGCTGCCATTGTTCCATGGTCATTTTTTCGATCATGGCCGGACGACCGATGCCGGCATTGTTGACCAACCCGTGGACGGCACCAAAATGCGCGGCGGTCTTGTCGACGGCGGTCTGGGCGAAATCGGGGTCGGCTACGCTTCCTGCCAGTGGCAGATACTTGCCGTCGAATTCTGTGGCGGCTAAAGCGAGCGCTTGTTCATTCAGGTCGACGGCAGCCACATTCGCGCCCTGACTTATGGCCAGACGGGCGATAGCCAGGCCAATGCCCTGGCCTGCACCAGTGACGATGAGGGTGCGTCCTTCAAGGGTCATGGGGTTATTCATGGAGTTTTCTGGACCTTGTTGTCGATGGGTTCAAATACAACGAAGTGCTGGTCTTCGTTGCTGGTAATCAGGACCTTGACTCTCGTGCCTATGCGGATCTGGTCGACCGGTATGCCGTCAATGCGGGTCATCATGCGAGGGCCCTCGTCAAGCTCCACCAAGGCTACGTTGTAAGGCTCGGCCGGAGGTTTGGGGCGGATGATGGTTACGGAATAGATGGTCCCAAGGCCGCTGGCATCGGTCCACTCGAGGTCGGTATTGCCGGTGGCGGGCTCAAGCACGCGCGGGTAAAACAGGTAACCTCCGCTGGCGCGGCTGCGTTGCAGCTTGAACTGGCCTTGTTTCAAGTGTTCCTGATATTCGGCGTCGGGGCGTATCGGCATGCTGTCTTGTCCTGTAGTTAACTGACTGACTATCGGTATTGGCGTCGCGCATTTTCCGCTTTCAGCGTAAAGTCAGGAATTAGCCATTTTTATTTAAATGGTTATGAATATTCTTTGTTAATTGATTAGCTGCGTAAAGTAAAAAACTGTCATATAGTTAGTTTTAAATATGCGGCTATTCCTCCCTTTAGTCAAGCTCAGGGCACCTGGATAGTGGCACCCGCCAGGAAAAATCTGGCGAATCAGTTAACAGGTCTGGAGACTGAATGGCCGAAAATATCAAGGATGGCCCTTGGGCGCCGTTTCGTGTGAAAGCCTTCTGCTGGCTCTGGTTAGGGGCGCTGGCGGTCAACCTGGCGCTCTGGATGCAGAACGTCGGCGCAGCCTGGATGATGCTGACGCTCTCCACCTCGCCGCTGATGGTCGCCTTGGTACAGACAGCGGTCAGCCTACCGTCCTTTTTCTTCGGGCTGCCCGGGGGGGTGTTTGCCGACATTTTCAATCGTCGCAGCTATCTTCTAGTCACTCAGACCGGGATGCTGCTCGCTGCGCTGGTGTTGGTTGCCTGTGCCTGGTTTGGTCTGATAACGCCGGTCTTGTTGTTGGCGCTGACTTTCGCTTTTGGCATAGGATTCGCACTAATGGGGCCGGCCTGGTACTCCGCTCAGGCGGAGTCGGTGCCGCGGTTGCTGATGCCGTCAGCGCTGGCGTTATCTTCCGTTTCCTATAGTTCTGCCCGCGCAGTTGGCCCGGCGCTGGCAGGCGGGGTGATGGCCGTTTCCGGAATCGTCAGTGTGTTCGTCATCTGCGCGTTGCTGCTGTGCATGTCGCTGCTGGTGATCTGTTTCATGCGTTCGCCTGTAAGGGACAGTTCCCTACCACCGGAAACGCTTCTTGCCGGCCTCCGAGGTGCGGTTCGCTTTACGCGCTATTCGCAGGTCATGCGCTGGCAGATACTCAGAACGACAATGTTTGTCGCCGCGGGCAGCGGCATGTGGGCCTTGCTGCCGCTGGTGTCGAGCGAATCGGGGGGTGATGCTGGCAGCTATGGTCTGCTGCTGGGGAGTATCGGCGCTGGCACCATGTTCGGCGCGCTGGTGCTGCCAGCGATGCGGGCGAGGCTGGAGGTCAACCGGCTGGTTACTTTCGCGTGCGCTCTTTTCGCTGCCGGAGGCGGTGTGGTGGCGGTGTTCGATAATATCGTTGTGCTGTGCGCCGCGCTGTTCTTCGCGGGAATAGGCTGGATGTGCGTGAGTACCACCAACCTGGTAGCCATACAGACGGTAGTCCCGTCATGGATCAGGGCGCGTGCCGTTGCCATTTACATGTTGGTATTTCAGGGGGCGCTGGCGATCGGTGGAGCTGCCTGGGGTGTACTCGCCAGTTACATCAGTCTGTCCCAGACCCTGGCGCTGGCCTCACTGGTGGTACTGGCGTCGGTTCTGGTGATGCGGTGCTACCCGATCCGTCTGGGCGAAGAAGCGGATGTCATGCCGTCGGATGTGGAGTTGCCTGGTTATATGGCGGATTCGGATGCTCAGCAGGATGGCCCGATGGCTGTGCAGGTCAGTTATCAAGTGAATCCAGTTGATAGGGAAGAGTTTGTTGTCATGGTGGGTGAGCTGGGTATCAAACGCCGGCGCAACGGAGCAAGTTTCTGGCGCCTCTATCGGGAGATGGAGCAGCCGTTGCATTACCAGGAACGTTTCATGGTCGACTCTTGGTCTGATTATGTCCGCCAGCAATCGCGCCTGACGGTGGCGGACCTCAATCTGGAGAAGCGGGTGCACGCCCTGCATAGGGGGGAGAAGCCGCCCAGGATTGCGTATTTCATTGGTGAGAAAACCATCCGCTGAGATACCCGGGGCGATTTACGAGATACTTCTGCGAAGCTGACATTCGCTTGCAGCCCCGACCCTAGCGAATGGCTTTTTCGTTGCGTAACCTTTCGAGTTCAGCGGTGCTCAAGCCAAGTTCCTTTAATACTTCTTCAGTATGCTGCGCAAAGCGGGGACTTTTTCGCAGCTCGCCTATAGGCGTCTCGTCGAATTGTGCAGGCGAGGGGCCCACCTGGTAGCTGCTGCCATCCGCGCTCACCTGAGTCACGAATCCATTATCTAGCGCTTGAGGATCCCGCAAGACTTCTTCCGGACTCTGGATAGGAGCCCAAACCCCTTCCAGAGTCGACAGGTGCTTACACCAGTACGCATAGTCCTTGGCAGCAAATACGTCGTTGAGAATGAGGATTAGCTCGCGCGCATTCATGTGTCGGGCGCGGCCATCTATAAACCGTGGGTCCTCAAGCAGATCTGGTCGTTCTATATGTTTGATGAAGTCCGGCCACCATTTCTCCATAAGCAGGCCCAAGGCCAGCCAGCGGCCATCACGGGTTTGGTAGTTGTTCGCAAGTACAAAATCAGTATCGGTTTGATGATGGGTCGGTAGTGTTGGCGCCCCTACGCTGGTAGCTACCAGCGATTGTGACATCAGATAAGTGCCCACCAGATACAGGGCGTTGTCGACAACGGCGCCTTTACCGGTTCGCTCGCGCCGGAACAGCGCCGCTGCGATAGCGCCTGCCAGCGTTACACCTCCGGTCAGGTCGCCAATAGATCCTGGTTGCTTGGGCGGCATCGAACCTGGCAATGTTTGCAAGTAAGCGGCGCCAGAACGACACCAGGCGGTCGGATAGTCAAAGCCGCCATCATCAGCCATGGCTCCCCGAAGGCCATAGCCTGTGCCCCGTGCATATATCAGTTTGGGGTTAAGCTGCATCAAGTCAGCGGGTTCAATGCCAAGTTTTTTTCTTGCGTCGGCCCGAAGGCTGGTAAGGAACACGTCGGCGCCTTGAATCAGCCGGTAAAGCTGTTCGCGACCAGATTGCTGGTTAAGGTCAATGGCAACACTGCGTTTGCCACGATTGCCTGTCTCAAAAAAAGGGTTGATGGGACCATCGGCTCCCGGCAGGCGCATATGCCGAGAAGAATCACCGCCCTCTATGCGTTCGACCTTGATCACGTCAGCGCCCCAATCGGCGAGCACCATGCCCGCTGCCGGCACGAAAGTGTGCTCTGCTACCTCAACGACGCGAATTCCTGCCATGACATCGTACATTGCCTTTCCCCTTGTTGTTCTGGATCTGCTACGCCCGGCAAAAAACGGATTTAGGAAGCGGCAGGCCGAGTGACCATCTAATCAGTAATCGGCTAAATGGGTTCAGTTAACCGGTAAGCGCTTACTTGGCGGTCAAGGTCGACGAAGTGTTTCGAGTAAAGCCACGCGGGCTCTGCGATCAACCGGTAGTGAGGAACCGGACGCGCCTGTCTGGGCGCTTGCCCGCACAGCCCCCCGTTACGAGTGCTGCCTGGCCACCGAATCCGCCGCTCATAACTTCCTCAGACTTTGTACGTATCGGTATAAAAATAACGTCTTATCAGTTCTATTGTAGATCTGCCTCTTCGCAGCTGCAAACGAAAAATACTGTTCTTGCGCTGCAGCGATCCCAAAACGGAAGCGCTGTAGGGAGGTGGCTTGAGCGGTCGATAAGCGTGTCCGAGTCTCCATCCCAAATTATGAGGCTTACGGGAAGGTTGCCCATGCTGCGATAGATAAACGTTATGAGTCAGGCGCCGGAATTATTTTGCTGACTCAGGGACGAGTTGTCGCTTTGATGGATCTTCTTTGTTATAAATAAATTATATATAGTCACTTATACAAAAAATATAAGGTGTGTTGTTGCATCTGCCTGATTGCCAGCATGCCGGGACAACGCCAGAGGGTTAGCAATGAAGCGTTTTTTACGGGCAGGAATTGTCCTGATGGATCAGTTGAGCTTTGGTATGAAGTTCGGATTGATCATCGTGTTGTTCTTTCTGCCCCTGCTGTGGATGAACTATGGACAGGTTAGCGAGGCGTATGGGGAATGGAGCGATGCCAGCCATTTGCACCAGGGCACCCAGGCCGTCGGCGCTGTACTCAAGTTGCAGCGCGAACTGCATCTGCTTCGAGATCTGACTGCCGTACGTGTGCAGATAAGCGAATCCGGAGCTCAGGCTGATATCAGATCGAGGATAGCGGCAGCCAGGCAATCAGCTCAGAACCGGTTGGCAGAATTGGCTTGGACACCGGATACGCGGGAGCAGCGTGCGGCATTCGAAGCTGCGCACCGTGAATTGCAGGAAGGACTTGACCGTATAGGTAATCTGGACGGCGCTTCTCCACAGGCCGGCCTGGCGCGGCAACTAGCTGATCAGGGCGATATGCTGCTGGTTTCTGTATCTTCCATGCTTGGCTTGACCCGCGACGACAGCATCGGTGTCAGGCAAGTTGGAGAGCTGGTCGAAAACGTTACCAGCGAGGTGTTATCGATGATGACGGGTATCAGGTCCATATCGGCTTCCGCACTGGGCCAGGGGTATCTCAACGCCAGCGACAACGTGCGTCTGGAAGGGCTTATCACCGAGCTGACTCGCTATGCCGAGGAATTTGGTGTCAGGCTCCAGGCTTTGCTGGAAAGCACAGGCAACCATGAGGAGTTCATGCTGGTCGGGAAGACCAGCACGGAAAGTCTCAGCCAGGCAGTTGATCTTGCCGACCGGCATCTTCTCAGTGTTTCATCACTGACAACCTCCTGGACGGAGTTTTTCGATGAAATATCGCAGCTTGCAGATCACACCTACGCGTTGAATGACCAGTCAATTGTGCTGCTAGAGCGGCAATTGAGCGAGCGAATGACCGAAACACGACAGCGCATGCTGCTCCTCATCGTAGTCCAGCTCTGTGTGCTGGCACTGATCCTCTACCTTTACGGCGCCTTTTACGTTTCGACGAGGAGCGGGATCGCTGATCTGGGTGGTTCGCTTGACCGTGTGGCTGCAGGAGACATGACAGCCAGCGTAAACGTCATTAGTAAAGATGAGCTCGGTACGTTGGGGCATACCTTCAATACCGCCATGCGACAGATTCACGGCCTTATTCGCCAGGTCGGCCAGTCTGTCGCCGAGGTTGACGAGCAGTCGCTTAGAGTGCGTACGATATCGAGCGAAAGCTCTGCTTCGGTAGCAACTCAGCGCGACAAGCTTGATCTGATCGCAACGGCAATGACCGAGTTATCGGCTACGGCTCAGGAAGTTGCGCGCAGCGCCACTTTCGCTGCGGATAGTGCCAGCAATGCGAGCGCAGAGACATCTCGTGGAAGGGCGCTGGTTGCGAATCAGGTAGCGAGCATCGATAAACTTGCCTGTGAACTCGATGACTCGATGCTCGTCGTCCATCAGTTGTCTGTCGACAGCAAGGCGATCAGCTATGTGCTCGACGTCATCATGACCATTGCCGAGCAGACTAATCTGCTGGCATTGAACGCTGCCATAGAAGCCGCACGAGCTGGGGAGCAGGGTCGGGGATTTGCTGTAGTAGCGGACGAAGTAAGGACGCTGGCCAGGCGTACCCAGCAGTCCACTACGGAAATCGAACAGATGATTCATCGGCTCCAGGCCGGTGTGGAAGCAGCCGTCAAAGCCATGAGTGAGAGCCATCGAATCGCCAAGGGCGCGGCAGAGCAGGCTGACGAGGTCCAGAAAGCACTCGACGCGATTTTGCATGCAGTCAAGGTTATCGACGATCAGAGTCAGCAGATTGCAGCGGCAGCCGAGCAGCAGACCGCGGTAGCAGTTGATATCGACAGCAACCTGCTGGAGATCAGTCATGTAGGAGAGCAGTCTGCTAGAGGCGCGAGCCAGGCAGAGCAAGCCAGTAACGAGATGCAACGCCTGGTACGGGGACTACAGACCTCGATTTCTGCGTTCAAAACTTGAATGGTTTCGTGCGGGCCGGATAAGGCTTGCAGCAGAACTACCACGCTGATGCGCCGAATCAGAAATGGGTGGGTAAAATCGGTCAGGCAACGGGGGGGATGCCAGCCGTCGCCATGAAAAGAACATAACCCTCTTTTCGGGGTTGGCACCTTTGAGCTGGCGGTCGTTAAGTCGGATGCTTAGCGAGCACAAGGGTTTCCTAAAAGCTCGTTTGGAATACCGGGTTCTACCCCGTTACTGCGGACACTTTTGAAAAGAGGCACAATGTGCCAAAGGAGTGTTCATGTCCAAACGCAG
>LAZR01000531.1_pt1 | contig 29630 bp, 46 predicted proteins | sample 329461 | NCBI WGS metagenome assembly LAZR01 (sample SAMN03002196, study PRJNA259156) | marine sediment metagenome | biome: sea floor; feature: Hydrothermal impacted sediments; material: marine sediment; isolation source: Loki non-amplified sample from Loki's castle hydrothermal vent sediment ...
GTATTATTTTTTATTGTTCCATGGTTTACCGTACACCCCCCACCTCGTATTGTAGGTATCAGTTATTTATTTATTTTTTTTTTTTTTTTAATAACTACAACCCACTTCAGAGTCTAGTACATATAAAACTGATTAGTATGACGGGTAATACCCCGTACGGTAAACCATGGAACAATAAAGCTTAATAGCTCGATATTTAGTCAAGACCTTTTGATATTTAGTGGCAAACTGGTAAATAATGTGATATAATGAGATAATGGGAAAAGATAAAAAATCTAACTTACTCGACGACCTAGACGTAGATGCTGATCTTCTGAAACCTCAAGAAGATGAGAACGTAGATGTAGAATTAAACGAGTTTTTATCCACAATACCCCAGGCGCCAAGAAAATTACAAGCTCATTTACTGAGAAGATCTCTACAGCGCGAGCAAAACCAGTGGAATGATATTCTACTAAATCCAGAAGATACTCTTTATATGAAGTTTCCAAGTAAACTAGCCGCGCAATCAAAACGGACTCGCCTTTATCATGCCAGGACTTACCTCATGTTGACCTATGCACAAGTAAAAGAGTATAATTACATAGCCGAGCAGCTTGCTGCATACAGTCTATCTATTGTAGAAAGAAGCGGAACCTTCTACATAGCCATTCTAAACCTAGGCATAGAAGCCGAAGAGCTTCTGACGCCGGATGAGGTAGAATAAAAATAACATACTCGAAAAACCCCTTGCATTATATGTATCATGTGTTATCATATCACTGGACGGTAGTATTTCTAGAAAAGACAAGCTAGATCCGGGGACGAAACTCAAACCAGAGAGGCTAAAAATCATGTCAAAACTCGCAATAGAAACAGAACGAAGCATAAGAAAGGCTATTAAGATCGGCCAGAAGGGAAAGATGTTTAAGCTGCTAGATTCCAAGGGTAATGTTCTGGAAGAGTTCTGGACCAGATCCTGTTATTGTCTCTCAAAAGGCCTGTTCAGAAAACCCACTAAATGCCCTACGCATCGTAGGCTCATAACCCAGTAAGGAGCTAGATATGAAAGAAGAAGAGGGAGTAGTAGAAGCTGTATCTCTTACCAAGGATGACATGGCTGAGCACTATATTCCTTACGAAGAGCATCAATTCGCCGACGGCCTCATAGTAGTCGGCATGGCTTGGAGCCATGACAGAGTATGGTTCTGCATCAATGGTCTATCTGTGTTCAGAGCTAAGGTTGTTCGCGGTAGACTCGTGCCTGAATACAACAAGCCTGATAGTATCAAAGAGGTAAAACGATGATAAGTAAGATCCTCGACTTCATCATCCTGGCCGCGATAGGTAGTATTCTCATCGTCATGGGCGCTTGGCTAGACCGGCCGCTTTGACCCATGACACTTGTTATCAACAACAACTCGGGAGAGAAAATACTCTTTGTCTTTGACTGTGAGACTTTAACACCAGAACAACTACACATTGAAATCAGCACAGCAATCGACGATGAGCTTCACAGACTGAGAGACATAAAACAAGGGAGCTAGAAAACCATGTCAACAAGAAAAACCTTTTACATCATTGAGAAGAAGTCGTTGAGCAGGATCAGACAGGCCGCGCAGATCCTGCGTCCCGATGGATTGAACCAGCTACCTGTTGGCTCTGATATCAGAGCAGCCCGTGACCTACTCGAACAGGTTATAAAAGAAATCACCCGCGACACCGCCAATGAGTTCGCCAGGAAACTCAGAAAGGAAATGTAAGCAGAGTGAATCGGGGACGAAACTCTTAGCCAAGGGAGCTAGAAATGAATTGGAGACACTGGTTCAGACACGACTGGGAAAAATGGAGTAAGGCGGAGCTTGCAACAGTAAACTGGGCTAATGCAACTAAGCTAGAAATGAATTGGAAAGCCGAGGTACAATCCCGCAGTTGTAAAACTTGCAACAAAATGCAAGTCAGGCGAATAGACTTCGAAGCTAAATAAGATACTAAGCCACGCCACGCGGCGATCCAGTTAAAAGGAAAACTATGAGCATTGATGTTGGACAAGATATAAAAGCCCTAGCTAATCTAACGGAGCAAAGAGATATAATCATCGTAAACGTACTCATAAGAGCTTTGATGGCCTTAAGTATGTGGCCAGTTACCCAATCAGAACAGACAAGAATAGAAGAAAAGCTATATGAGGCCGTTAAAGAACTGGCCGGTTAAAAGGAAAATTATGGATTTCATTGCACTAGCTAAGGGCCTGGGCCTAGGTATACTACTTGTCCTTGCTATGATAATTCCCATAGAGATTCTCCGGAGTAGAAAAGAAGACCAGCGCGAAGCGTTGTGTCTCAGAATGAAAGAAAGCTGGAGAGAACAAGAACACAGAACATCTGGTATGGCCGAGGAAGACATAATACACTTACGTGAAACACTTCGATATGCTCGAAAAGAAGCAGGTCTTTGGAATAAATGGGACGAGGAAATGAGCAACAAATGGACCTAACCACTCAACAAGAAGCCCTAATAAAATATACCCTCGAAGGTAAGAAGAGCTTCGTTGGCTTAGCCAGAGCTGGAACCGGAAAGACATTTACGTTAAAACTGGCCGCCGAAGCTTATCACAAAAAGTTTCCTGATAAGGTAATACAAGGTATGGCATTTAACAGGATAATATCCCAGGCTCTAGCCGAGGCTATTCCGTTTGCTCCAATAAAAACAGCTAATGCCTGGGGCCACGGCGGCTGGATTCAGAGATCGGGAAAGAATCTAGAGCTAGAAGTAAAAAAGACTCTGAACATAATAAAAAGTCTTAACTCTAACGATGACTTCTCTGACCTAAAACGAGCCATAAGCATCTGCAAAGCTTGGGGCCTGGTACCTAAGAACATACCAGCGGAACCTATATCTTATCTACCTGATGAAATCGAGAGTTATAAGTTCCTCTTCGACAACTATAACATAGATACAGCAGACTCAGAAGACCCGATAAGCCTAATACGAGAAGTCTTGAGACAAAGTATCATGCTGGGCTGGAAAGGAGTAATTGATTTCGATGACCAGCTTTACTTATCTGTTATCTATAAAGCTTCATTTCCTAAAGCTGATCTACTTCTCGTCGATGAGGTTCAGGATCTTAGCCCTATCCAACGATACATGTCTAAACTAATGCTAAAACCAGACGGCAGACTATTCGCTCTCGGCGATGACTGCCAGGCTATTTACGGATTTCGTGGAGCAGACAGGGATTCTATAAGTAAAATCATAGAAGAATTTGACTGCGAAGTCTTGAAACTTACTACTTCTTTCCGCTGTCCCAAGGAAGTAGTCAAAGCGGCTCAAGCCTTTGTCCCTGACATCGAGCCCTTTGAATCTAACCCAGATGGTCGAGTAGTAGAACTCCCAGTAGTAGCTAAACTGGTAGACATACTGAATAAAAACAAAGACCGTAAGGTCGCCATTTTATGTAGAAACAACGCGCCGCTAATCTCAGCCGCGCTGAATCTTATCAGAAACAACATCGGAGCAATCATTTTGGGGCGTGACTTGGAAAAGGGTCTGATAAGAATAATCGACCAGCAAAGAGCTTCTAGTTTAACTGAGCTGAATTCAAAACTGTGGAATTTTATAGCCATGCAGCAGGACATCTTGATTAAAAAAGGAGCTGTTCAACGGGCTGCGCTCCTAGAAGACAAGGGCAACTGCTTAGAAATCCTGATCTTGAACGAAATTTCTAGCTCAGATCCAACTATCTCCGGGCTTAAGACAAGAATCAAGGCGCTGTTTTCAGATAAGATAGATTCCAAACCCGTTTTACTTTCAACCATCCACAAAGCCAAGGGCATGGAGTGGCCGGTCGTTTTCATTCTAGACAAATCTCTAATGCCCTCGAAGTTTGCCAAAACCCCTGCTGAAATACAGCAGGAGAACAACTTGCACTACGTGGCTATTACACGGGCGCAAAAGACGCTAGTTTATATCAAATCGGAGAATATCTAAGATGATAAAAAGACACGAAGTAAAGCTGAACTTGAACATAACTGCTTTTGTTCTTGCAGACTCAGAAGATGAGGCAGTAGTGTTCTTTTCTAAAGAACTCGAAAGATCCATAATGGGCGTAAGCCACGACATGTCGTACGGTATTGAAATAGACGACCAGAGCTTCGACCTACAACAGAGCGAGGCCACTGAACTCTAAACCTGGTATTAACGATGTTAATGAACATGGTTAATATCAGCCTTAAAACTTTCTAATCCTCCTGGGGATCTAGCAAGGGTTAGGCGGGAGATCCTAAAGAGTCAAGAAGGCCCCAGGAGGTGCTCCGTTGAACCTTCTTGGCTCGTTCCCGTCAGGGGGTTAAAATGATTAAAGCTTGTAGAAGTTGCAAGTATTTGCGTTGGAGAAGAATTGACCACCATCCTGGCTACACTGATGTATTCACTTGTCTTGAAAGGTTCTCGAACTCGTTTCTAATTCAGTTCCCTTTCAAGAACACTAAGTGCAGGTTGTGGGAAGCCTGTGAAAGAGAAGCGGAGCTTTAGAACATGACTATTAGAAGAAAACACCTGATCAAAAAGCTCCAGCCCTTTCTCGAAACGACTACTATACCCAAGGGCATTATACATGACGGAAAAGAACTACACTTTCATAGACCCTGTAAACTGTTCCGGGGCGCAACAGATGGAGAGTACGGAGTAATAAGAGTTCCAAAAGGCTTCATGGGAGTTAAAGACGGAGTAGTCAGGGCTCATCGCTTAGCCTTGTACTTAAAAACACCTTTTCCTGTCAAGATGCAAGTAGACCATCTGTGTAGAAACACTCTGTGTTGTGAGGAAACTCATCTGGTAATAATAGGCCCGAAAACTCACGGCAGATTATCAAAGGAGGATCAAATAGATGGCAATTGAAAGCTGGTACTATCTACACATCAACGGAGACCTGATTCACAAAAGATTTGAACCAGAAGCCGACTCAGAATTCGTTAAAAGAGTCTGGTCTTTGGTCCCCTCGAATCGAGCAATAGCCTGGAGAGTCATTCTCGAGGCCGCTGCACTTGGAGCCAGACTAGAACGACTCAAAGAGCTAAGCAAACTTTGGGGTGTAGTACCAGAGGATCTGGCCAACTACATGATCCATACGAGAGAAGAAGAAGTCAATGCTGAACGCAAAGATGGCCTAGTACGAATGGCGGAAGAGGTCTGGATGATAGATCTAGATAAGCTGTTTGATAACATAGCAGAAGGAGCAAAGAAAAATGTCTAGAGTAAGAACTGGAATATGTGTAATTTGTGGTACTAACGGTAGTACAAGGCCGCTCTACAAGTGCTGCAAATGCAACGAGGTTGTTTGCGAAATAGGCTACAACATGGCTCGTGTGACCTCGGCTATAATAGCCGCAAGAAAGGGACACAGGAAACTCGAAGTAACGTGCGACCGTTGTACTTGTTAAGGGGGACAAAGTGCTAACACCTAATGACATAAAACGAAGGTGGCTAGAAATGGACGGGCTGCCTATTACTACACTTGCAGTTGCCAAACAAACCTTTATTATCCAGCTTTACGTAGAGGTACTACGTGAAATCGCTAGTGGTTCAATAGACCCCAAGTCTCTGGCCCTCGCGGCTATTAGGGAAGAGGTATAGTAAGATGAGAAACAAGTTTGTTCTAGAAAAAGAAGCAGGAGAAGAAGTAATAGAAAGAAAAGTAAGACTACACGAAGACAAAAGCAGAGAGGATAAATAAAAAACTGAAAACAAAATTCAAAAAGCTCGAAAAACCCCTTGCGGTTATCCATACCATGTGATATATTAACCTAAACCGAGGGGCATGAGAACCCTGAAAACACCCACTCAAAGGAGCTACAAGTGCTTGAATTTGCCGACGCACCGAGCCACAACATCACCATCATGGGATTGATCTTCCCGACTCGTCAGATCTTCGACGAGGGCCACGCACTGTCGGCTCAAGAGGCCGGCGTTCTGAATCAGACCAGAGACGAGAATCTCAGAAACAACTTCACTGCCCAGATCAAGAAGGCAATGAAGGATGCGAAGGTCGATGCGGTTTCGAAGCTGCCCAAAGACGTGCTCAAAGACCTCATGGGCAAGTTCCCGACGTTCGAAGAGGCCTATGAGTTCGGTTCTCGCGGCGGTGCAAGAGAAGTCGATCCCATCAGAAAGCAGGCCATCGTGTTCGCCACGGCTTCGGTCAAGAAGGCCATTCTCAAGAAGGGCATGAAGCTGGCCGACATCGAAGCCTCGAAGCTCCGGGAGATGGCCGAGGCGGCTATCGAAAAATACCCGAAGTTCCTCGAAAAGGCCACGCTGGTCGTCGCAGCGCGAGACGATGCCACCAAGGATCTCGACATCAATCTGGAGTAGTAAGGGAGCTGGTCCCCTAACATTACTCCACACCAGGGGAGAGGAAGGTTCTGGGATTAAAACCCCGGCCCTCCAACCTTCCTCTCCTCGTCGAGGTCTTTCTTGTCTACCTGGCTATCATATCTCAAAGATGCCGAAAAAGAACCCTTCGGTTTAGCCCTGATATGCTCTAGCCCAAAGAACGCAGACAAAGCTAAGAGGCAGTTATATCTAGCCCGAGCTACGGCTAGAAAAGCCGGCGATAAAACACTAGATTCTATGAGTATATCAATGAGTCCGCATTCTGATGATATACTCTTTATTTACCACAATAAGGATAATTCTGTTAAGGAGGCTGAAAATGCCCAAAGCCCTGGACCGGGAAACGGATCTAGTAACAGCTAGGATATATGCAGATGACATGGAGCACTTGAGAATCTGTTACCAGGGCACGGGTTATAACGCTGTCATAAGAGCCCTGGTAGCCCGGCACGTAAGAAAGCTCAGGGCCAGAACAGCGGAGAATCTTGAAGGCGAAGCTTTGACCAAAGAGGAGCTAGAAAGTGTCTGAGGTTATAGAAAAACTAGAAAACCAGGGCCAGCAGATTTTAAAGGGCCACGGGGACGTAACACTCGTTAACGAAGAAGTAAACGAAATCTGGAGTCTGGGTTTCGCAGATTTAACCAGACCTCTTAGAGCTGTTATCATCCAGCATCTTAGAAACAACCGAACGCTTTTCAATGCAGTGAAACAGACCAGAAAGACTAAGAAAGCTAAAGTCCCTGTGCCTGAAGGCGGCTTGAAAATAGAGGACCTAGATTTGGATTTGGAGTTGTGATGGGAGATATGGCGGACGAGCTAACAGAGATGATGCTAGATGGTAAAGCTGAGCACGATATAGGTCAGTGTCAAATGGGCTGCGATTGGTGTCGGGAAGAAGAAAGTTTAACTTGTTGCAACAAATGTGGCTGGGTCGGTCTGAAAAAAGAAGGTGGGGCAACACACTACGGCTGTGACTACCTAGCATGACCACCATCGAACTCACAGAAACCAGCGAGTCTTATTGGTGCCAGACAGCCGCCAATATCCCCAGGGTCTATTCCGCCAGTTCTCTAAGCCTTTTATCCGAGTGTCCTAGAAAATTCCAGTATCAGTATATAGACGGCTGGACATCGAGCGGAGAGAATTTAGATTTCATCTTCGGAACCAAACTACATAGATGTCTAGAATGGTACTGGAGAAGAATTTTACAGTGGGGCTATTCTCTAGACGAAGCCCTACTAGAAACCGTCCACGTAGCCATGACCATTGGCCTAGACATGCCAGAACCTAAGCGCCCTAATCAAGAGGGTAAGACCCGCAAGGGCCTGGTCAACGCCCTGATCTGGTACTTAGACTACTGGAAAAATACCGACGATCCGCTAGATATAGTTATGCTAGGCGAAAATCCAGCCATCGAAATGCACTTTGAAATCATTTTACCCCTTATTAACCCCGACGGCGAGCACTATAAAGTCCAGGGCTACGTCGATCAAGTAAGAAACTGGTCTTACGGACTAACTGCCTGGGACTATAAGTCAACTAATAAGGAACCTAACGATTATTACCTGAACCAGTTTGATCTAAGCCTACAATGTGCTATCTACACAATGGGCATGAGGGTTTTAACCAACGAGCCTATTACCACATTCATGGCTGATGTAATTGGTGTAGAGACCAGAGTTAATAACCTGCCTGAAAAGATCCCAGTAGCCTTTATGGCTAGAAAGCCCGTCATGCTAACAGAGGAAGAACTGGACGAGCACCTTCTAGACATTCAGGTTATGATTAAAAGCCAAGAGCGATATGCGGAACAGGGTTACTGGCCTAAAAACACTAAAGCCTGTCTGTTCTGTGACTTTAGAGACATCTGTAAGAAAAGCCCACCGTTGAGAGAGGCTTTTCTGAAAACAGAGTTTGTAAGGGAAAGAAGAGTTAGTTTGAATAGACGAAAGGAATAAGAGATGCTAATAGAACTTAAGAAAAGAATAGATGTAGATAAACACGAGCCTGTTTTCATCAATCCAGAGTTTGTAGTTTCTATTTGTAGTGCTTATCAGAGACTATATGCAGGCTGCTGTGTGCTAACAACCTGTGCCCGTGAAGGCGATGAAGAGAACGAGAGTTATATCGTAAAAGGTACACCTAAAGAAGTTGCAAAGTCCCTGGAATTCCCGCCTCATGGAAAGGACTAAAGAATGCTAGTAGAATTTGAAAGAAGAGCTGGCAAAGACAAGTACGAGCCTGTCTTCATTAACCCCAGCTTCGTAGTTACTGTAGTAGCCTCTTATAAGGGACTATATAAAGATCACACTACGATAATGACCTGCGGTCGCTTCGTCGTCGAAGAGAACGAGTGGTACATCGTCAAAGGCACACCACACGAAGTAGCTGCTAAGCTACATGAAGTCTTCAAACACAAAGAGTCTCCTCAGCAAAGGCAACAACGCCTTCTCCATCAAGAACAAGCCAATGCCTAGACTATCAGAACGAAAAAAGACCAGACTTCTAAAAATGATCGGCGTAGGGAACCCAAGCACAGGTAAAACAGGTTCTTTGTGTTCCTTAGCTAATAACATGGAAGACTTTGGCCTTAAGCGAATCATCGTAGCCGACTTCGATGATGGTGCTGAAGTTCTTCTGAAATATATCAAACCCGAGGCCGCTCAAAACGTCTACGTTGAGACCTTCAGAGATCAGCTAGCTCCCCAGACCGATGGCGGGCCTCCTATAGTAGCAGGCTCAAACATAGGCGGCCTAGGTAATCTGAAACTGACAATGGCTTGGGCTAGAGCTATGCAGTACATGAACTGCTGGAAAGGTAAAGACTTCGATCTCGGCCCTGCTCTTTCTTGGGGTCCAGAAACCCTGTTTGTTACAGACACTCTTACCGGCCTCGGCGATGCCGGTCTGAATTACGCTATGGCTATCTTGCAAAAAGATGGCTGGTCAGGCACCGGAACCGCAATGGACTTTCAAGACAAGTTCACCCAGATGTGCCAGGGCCTCAAGTGCCACTTTATTATGTTCTGCCACATCAGATTCATGGGTGGCGGCGGGCAGACTTTAATAATCGACAAAGACGGCAAGCACGAGCATACCAAAGAAGTCGATTCTAATGTCGATGGTACTGCGTATCCTAGTGCCCTTGGCCGTAAGCTGCCGCCGCAAATTGCCCGGCACTTTAACACCCAGCTTAGTTGGGAACTCAAAGGGACCCAGAAGGTCGTTCTGACCAAGGGTTCTGAGAAGCTCCCACTTAAGATTCCGATGGACCTACCCTCGGAACTACCCCAGAAAGAGGCCCTGGTCAGGGTTTTTAAGGAGTTGTTGAAATGAATGAAGATAAGGTAGCTAACACAGGCAACCAGAGAATGAACCTCGCGGCAATGGGATCAGCAGGGGGTGATCCAAGCCAAGTAGCTCAGCCCAATCCACCCGCCCTGGTTGATTCCAACACAGCAATAAGCAGAATCGAGGCGCTAGAAAATCGAGCCAACTGCCTGGAACAGCGCTGTCATGGACTAGAAATAATAGCAGGCAGGCTCATTGCCCAGGTCGGCGACCTCAGAGGGCAGCTAGGTATGCCGCCGCTACCCGATGACCATTTCAACGCTTAATCGTTAGGAGGCTAAACTCCTGACTTAACCAAGAGGAAAAAGTAAATGCCCGATTCAAATGCCCCTGAAGACTTTTCAGACCTCCTGAATACAGACGCGAAAGATGCTGTTCGGCCGCCGCCTAGGCCGGGAGGAACTTATAGAGCCACGCTAAAAAGCGGCTCAGACGTAACATCTTCAAAGAAACACACGAAGGGCCTGGAAATGACCTTTTCAGACCTGGAGCCGATGAATGACGTGAACCAGGATGCCTGGAACGAGTACGCCAGCTCTCCCATGATCAAGCCCGAAACCGATGTGATGACAGACTCGTTCTGGATTACACCGAAATCTCTGTACCGTATCAGGGAACTGTGCGAGTGCTGTGACGTGGATGCTGCTGGTAAGACTGTTCTCCAGATGCTCGGAGATGCGATGGGTAATCGACTGCTCATTACAGTCCAGCAGGTTCCCACGGACAAGGGTACCTACTCGAACATCACCGGGTACGCAAAAGACGAGTAAGGGTTAAAGGGGGAACGGGGGAGATGAACTCTTCGACCATCGAAGGACAACCCTCTACTCCTCCTGGGAAGAAGGGCAGGCTCACTGCCATGACCACCTGCCCTTCTTTCCGAACCTGATATTAACGATGCTGGTGTGCATCATACATATAAGTAAGAAGATGAAAAAAGACGACTGGCCTCAAAGTACAGTAATATCAGAAGCTTATATCAGGACACAGAAGAGGATAACAGCTCTTCAGATTCTGAGATTAGAAACTATTTACGCGAAGGGGGGTTCGCTAAGTGAGCGTGGAAAACAGGCTGCGGCTTATCTCAACGAGTCTAATCAAAATCCCAGAAGACCGTCAAAGAAAGAGTATCTCAGAAGACTATTTAGACGAACTAGGCGAAAGCCTTCTAAGGCCCGCCGGTCTTCTAAATCCGATAATAATTAGACCTGAAGAAAGCTTTTATGTTCTAGTCATAGGCGAGTGTAGACTTAGAGCCTGGATGAAGCTCGAAGCCCACCACGAAAGCATAAGTGCTAAATTCAAGAAAGGCATCCCCTGTAGATTCATCACAGACCTTTCCGGCGACGAGCTTTTTGACGCCGAGTTTGAAGAGAACTACAGGCGAAAGAACCTTTCTTGGCAAGATGAGGCCGTGGCATTTTTAGGTCACTACCAGCGTCAGCAAATCAAGTACGATGAAGAACTTATAGAAGCAACAAAAGAGAACATATGCGAAGACTGGCCAGACGATTGCCCCTGGTCAATAGCCGCTGGGTCTATCAGCATATCCTCTAGAATCTATAGGCGAATGGTAATGGTAGGCCGCCAGCTTCTAGAAGGTGATAAAGAGGTCCTGGCTTGTGATTCTTCTAGGGCCGCAGGGGCGTTACTCGATAGAAGGATCAAAAGGGTAACAGAAATCGAACTGTCTACGTTCGGTGAGATCGAAGAAGAAATAGACAACGAAGTAGAAGGTGAAGAAAACCCAGATGAGTTCGATCTGGACGTAGGCCAACTGGTTAAACCTGCTAAGAAGAAGTTCTTTGTTCTTAACCAGAGTTTCAAAGCATTTATCGCGGAAGCTAAAGACGTTAAGGACCACAGACGATATAACTTTATTCATTGCGACTTTCCCTACGGTAAGGGCCTACATGAAAGCGATCTTTACAACACCGAAGCCAAAGACATGTCGTATGAAGACACCCCTGATATTTACTGGGGTCTCTGCAACGACCTTGTCCTAGCCAAAGCCGCTGGTATTCTAAGTGCTTCCTGCCACATCATGTTCTGGTTCCCTATGAATTTCTATACCGAAACAGTTAAGTTCTTTACAAAGGAGAACTTCCGTGTCGAACCCTATCCCTTGGTTTGGATCAAAAGCGACAAGATGGGAATCATCCCGGACCCTGCAAGAGGCCCAAGAAGAATCTATGAGACAGCGCTCATCATGTCCCTCGGTGACAGAAAGATTATCAGACCCACAGTCAATGGCCACTGGAGTTCATCTGGCCGCCGATCAGAAGCACTACACGTCAGTTCTAAACCCGCTGAAATGCTTCGGGATTTTACTCGTATGTTCATTGATTCTGATTCTATCGTACTGGATCCTACCTGTGGAAGTGGAACTGCACTGGAAGTAGCGCTTTTGCAGCACTGTAAGTTTGCAGTAGGTTTAGATATTAGTCCTGAGTGTGTGGAACACTCAGAAGAACGAGCCCAGAGTGCTCAGAACCTTTTAATAAGCGGGGCTTAGAAACAGTGGCAAAAGGTGATCTAGTTTATATTGAAAGTCCTTACGCCGAAAGCGAATCTGGTTCCGTCGAGGATCATGTCGAATACACGCGGCTTTGTATGATCGACTGCATCAAGCGCGGCGAGTTCCCATTTGTCTCCCACCTCTTGTATCCACAGGTCCTGGACGACCTCGATGCTTCTGAGCGACGGCAGGGTATGCAAAGCGGAAAGGTATGGGGTGCCCTGGCAGATCTTAGAGTAGTCTATACTGACCAGGGTGAAAGTAAAGGAATGACCTGGGGCATCAAACACGCAGTAGGACTTGGACAGAGAGTAGAATATCGGAGCCTAAGAGATGAAGAATCAGATGCAGATTGTCCCTAGAGAATGCTATCTCTGCACAAAGAAGGAGGGTGCCTCTTTTATGTGCGGGAGTTCTAACTATGAGGGCTTTCACTGTACTAGGGAAAAGAGCCATTTAGGTAGTCATGTGGCCTGTGGCTTTAATGAACATGAGATAAGAATATGGTCTAGTAAGAAGAGCGCAGGCTATCTCTCCTCCTACCACCAACCGAACTCAAGACTAAGAGACCCAGAATAGTGGTCTACCTAGACGCCAGTTCTAAAACTAGAGTCCCTTCATACTTCCCTAAGATCTTCAACGGCATAGCTATAGTTGCCCAGAGCCCAGGAAAAAACGAGGTAGAACAACTAAGGCCTTTAGTAGGTGCAAGTGGCATTTTACTCCGAGAGTGCTGTCAAACAGCCGGTATAGACTTTGACTCCTGTGCTTTGTTAAACGTAGTAGGCTTCAGACCCCCAGGTAATGACTTCAATTTCTTCTGTGGCAAGAAGGCCGAAGTTGGTGGAAAGGAGTATACCCTGCCGCCAATAGCTTCTGGAATGTATTTAAGACCAGACTATTTACCCGAACTAAAAAGACTAAAAACAGAACTAGAAGAACTGAAACCTAATCTAATCATAGCCACTGGCCGCGAAGCCTTGTGGGCCTTAACTGGTTTATCGGGTATTAACAAATACCGTGGTTCTGTAATGGAATCTAATCTTTGCCCCGGAATAAAAGTCCTGCCTACTTTTCACCCTGCCGGGATATTCAGACAATACGGTAACAAAGTTTATCTGACTTTAGATCTATTCAAAGCCAAGAGCGAGATGGCTTTCAGCGAAGTCAGAACCCTAGACAGGGTAATGAACATCTATCCTGAAAGCGTAGATGAGCTGTATGAGTGGGAAAGAAAAGAGTGGGATACCGAATACGCACTAGCTCATAACTGCCGCCTAAGCGTCGACATCGAAGATCGAACCTCTAAAGGCAAGAAGATGATCGAGTGTATAGGCTTTGCCTTTAGCCCCTTTAATTCCCTGGTCGTCCCGTTCTTTTCAGAACTTAGGCCATTTTGTAACTACTGGCAAACTGAAGAAGAGGAACTAGAAGCCTGGGAATTTGTATCTCATATGCTTTCCAGTTATCCCATCATAGGCCAGAATTACATGGCCTATGATACATGGGTTATGTTCAAAGAGATGGGTCTTATGACATCTAATTTCTCAGAAGACACCATGATCCAGCATCATTGTTTTCAGCCTGAGATGCAGAAGAAGCTAGGCGTTCTGGCTAGCATTTACTGCAACGTCCCTGCGTACAAAACACTCAAACCACGGGGAAAGAAAATTACCAAGAGGGATGAATAAGATGAAATCTTCCAGACTTCCCAGCATCGTAGAAACAGTTAAATGGATCGAAACAAAGCACACAGAGAAAAAGGGCAAGCAGATTGCAGACTACTGTGGCTTATGCGGCGGCAGCTGGCCTTGTGCTAGTAAAAGAATGACAATCGAAATAAGACGCTTGTGGAAACAGTTGAAACCAGGAGACAGGCCTAAATGACAGACCTAAGCGGCGAAATAGATCTAAAAGAACACGAGTGCCTAATGAAAGAAGCGTGGCAAGCAGGATTCCAACACGCCCTAAGATGGTACGGTATCTGGAAAGATGGGGTACAATATATAGGTTACCGCGAAACTCCGATAAAAGAGGCTACTCCGATGGAGGGCCAGATGGCATATGACCTTCTCAAGATAAGGGACACACAAAAATGACCGACAAACAAATAGAAATACTGAAACTGGAAGGGGCTATTCGAGCAGTAGGAGCTACCATAGAAAACAATCTTTGTTCTATTCGCCATCTTACAGGTGAGGCGAGTGAAAACAACTTTCGTAGCTTCTTCATGAAAATAGAAAGAGTAGAAGAACTGGTAACTGACTCTAAGAAACTATACGACGAACTAAAGAAACTGAAACAGGAGAAGCTACAAGCAGAAAGAAGCAGGCCTTCTTTGTGATCCAAGTTAAGACTTCAGAACTTTCAGATTACCTGCGAAATTCTACCAACGATGCACAGCTCTGGATCTACAACAGTTTCGATGTAATGCTGCCTCAGGAAATCTTCGACGAAGTTGAAAAACGAATGACAAAGAACCAACTTAATACTTACGCTTTCGAGAAAGCCCTACAATCTCCAGCTATCTCCATGATGCTAAATGGAGTCCTGGTCGATATGCTCCTATTGGCGCGTGAACTTAAACGCGCCAAGGGTGCACAGGCAGAGCTAGAAATATACGTCAGAAGCCTGGCCTGTGCCGCCTGGGGAGATGGAATAAACGTAAACAGCCCACAACAGATGTGTGACTTGTTTTACCTAAGTCCTACTGGCTTTCAGTGTTCTAAGAGATACGAGGGCACGGGAGCTAAGAGGCATTTGACGGCAAATCGAAAGGCCTTGGAAAAGATTTACGAGACCAACTATTACACCAGGCCACTGATTAACGCGATCTTTTCTCTGAAAGATTCTAACAAAGAAATAGAGTTTCTCGAACGAGGAGTAGAAGACGATGGTAGAGTTCACTGTTCGTATAACGTGGCAGCTACGGAAACCGGGCGCTGGAGTAGTTCTAAGAACCCATGGGGTCGCGGCGCTAATTTCCAGAATCAAAGCGAAAAGACTAGGAGTATCTATCTCGCCGATGAAGGATACATCTTTGCCTACCCAGACCTATCGCAGGCTGAGTCTCGTGCTGTGGCTTACTATTCGGGAGACAAAAATTATATTGCAGCTGTGGAGTCTGGTGACCTACACACCAACGTCGCCAAGCTCGTCTGGCCGGAGTTACAATGGCCCGGAGACGAGGACGGAAACAAAGTTCTAGCCAATACCATCTATTACCGACACTTCACCTACCGCGATCTAGCCAAACGAGGAGGCCATGCACTCAATTATCTCGGTACCCCTTGGATTCTTGCGAAGCATCTTAACATCACGCAGGAACAGGCCCAGGATTTCTATGACAGATATTTCGCTGCGTTCCCTGGAATTAGAAAGTGGCACAACGCAATACAGATTGAACTTCAAAGCAGCGGTAAACTCACGACGGCGCTACAACGTGAGCGCATGTTTTTCGGTAAGCTCGATGACCAAGGAACGCTTAAAGAAGCAGTCGCTTTCCTGCCCCAATCGCTCATCTCTGATATACTCAAGATCGGAGCCCTTTATATCTGGCGTGAGTTTGAGCTTAAAAAACGATGGGCTAAACTTTGTGGAGATCTGCACGACGGTTTACTAATGCTCATCAAGAAGATCCACCTCGATGAAGCCGCACCAGAGATGATAAATCTGATGACCATGAAGATCCAGATGCCCCACGGAGTTATGACCATACCAGTAGACTTTACTGTAGGCTACAGATGGCAGAAAAAGGAAATGAAGAAGTGGAAGCCGGGAATTTTATCTGAACTGAAAGAGATCAGCCCCACTAATAATCTACTGGACATTCAAGCTAGCGAGGTCTAAGCGGGGTGAGAAAATGTGACAACTGGCTTAAAAGCTGGCTTGAGTATTCCAGTGCTTGGGAGGCACCAGAAAGATTCAGGCTGTGGTCAGGCATAGCTGCTATTAGTGCGGTGATGCAAAGGAAGCTTTTTACCTTCGTCAAGGGCCAGAGGCTTTACGCCAATACTTATATTCTTCTAATAGGCGCGCCGGGATCTGGTAAAGGCAACGCAATGAAGTATTTAGCTGAGTGGCTAAAGGATCTAGACGGAGAGCTTTTCAGAATAGCTCCAGACGGAATAACTAAACGAGCCTTTTACATATCACTAGAAGGTGCGAAACAATTACCCGGCGGGGATCTGAGCTTAGAACAACACTCAATGACTGCCTTTGTAGAAGAACTAGGCGTCTTTTTACAGCCAGGGGATAATGATTTCATTTACTCACTTTGCCGCGTCTTCGACTGCCCGTCTAAGTTCCATTATAAAACCGCTCATGCAGGCGAGAACTTCGCAGTCAATGCTAGCTTTTCAATGCTAAGTGCCTGTACGCCTAAGGCACTTAAAGACATCTTTACTTCTGATGCTATGGAGTTAGGAATTTCCGCCCGAACTATGATTATCTTCGCTGATGATAAAGTAGATATAGAGATTTTCGGAAAAAGAACCTCCGATGAAAAGCTAGAGAAAGATCTAAAGTACGATTTAACTAGGATGCTAAATATAACCGGCGAGTATACTTTCGACGACGAGGCAGCTAAGGCTTTAATTTCCTGGTCTAGGACTAATTTTGGGCCGCAACCAAAGGATCCAAGATTCGAGCACTATAATAGTCGAAGATTTATCGAGATCATAAAGCTCATTATGATCTTCAGTCTATCTAAACGCGATGAGCCTATTATTTTAATAGACGAGGTTAATGAGGTTAAAAGTATCATTCTAGAAGCCGAACGATACATGCCGAGGGCCATAGAGACCTTAGGCGCTAATCCCTTACTAGCCCAGCAACAACAGGCAATAGAGCTTATAAACCTTACTTGGGTTAGTTTTAATAAGGCAACAGAAGAATCGGATTTATACTCTTCATTGTCTAGAGACACGCCGCCATATCTTATGAAGGATCTTTTGGACTCTATCTCTAACGCCAAGTGGGTAAACGTAATTGGCACGCCGCCGAATAGAAGATTCTTGCCACGAGGTAAGAAAACAGAGGAGAAAGAAAAAGATGGGTGAAGAGAATTATGTAGCTAACGAAGCAGCTACAAACGTAATTGACATGTACTGCCTCATAAAAAATAAGATGAGCGAAACCTATGAACGTGGCAGTCCTATGATAAGCAACCCAGTCTCGGCAGCTCTACTAACTATTGCTGTCTTTGTTTCTGAAGCCATAAGGAGTAACGAAAAGTGAGTAAAGAAAATACCGAAGACAACTGGGCACATCGTAGTGCTAATATGAGATGCAGAACCTGCATGTTCTTTGTTCTAAAAGGCGAGCCGGATCCTGGATCTATACTCGCTGATCTAGGCCGCTGTAGACGCCGCTCGCCTACACTCAGTGGCTGGCCAGCTGTATTCTCAGAAGACTGGTGTGGCGATCACAAACTGGATGAAACGAAAATACAAGGGAAAAGTTAAAAAGATGAGTGAACTAAGACACGGAACAATAGTAACTGTAATCATGTCAACTCTAATCGCTCTTGGCTTTTGTGAAAGAGCCGAGGCTCAACCCGCCGATGTTTCATGGTTCCCAGTGAGCGGCACCTATACTGCCAAGGCACAAATGGGGCCAGACGCTGACACGGCAGAGTTCTGCGTTGTCCGCGTGGATCTTGAACCAGTGATCGAGTACGGCTGTGTCCCGGCAGGGCCGAATGAGATCGTGACTATGGACTTTGTCGTAGTGGTAACCGCTGACATCGACGCCCAGATTCGCGGCTATGCAAAAGATACAGGTGGCCGACGAAGTCTCAATAGTCCAAACATGGCTAAGCTCGACTTTACGAATCCTAGTGCACCTGTGTTGGTACCGTAAGATGTCCGTAGAACAAGATCTGGAAGAGCTCAAAGAGATTCTCGAACTGGTAAAAGATCTCATGAGTGATGCAAAATCTGAGATCAAAGCCGGGTTTCTTAATGGCTATGAGGATCTAGAAAAGTCCATAGACCGGGGTTTTAATAAACTGTACGAGGCCACACAGGAGATAGATAAGGTAATATGAGGTATAGTAGAAAGCGTAGTCGACCGCATACATTTTTGGATAAGATGGGCAGACCTTTAAAAGGAGAACAGTACTATAAGCTAAAGGCAAAGAACCTAGAAGAAGAGCTTGAACTGACTGAAAACAAGCTCTATAGGTTGAGGATGTTCTGCATGATAGTAACGATGATCAGCCTGGGCTACTTTATCTGGATCGAGGTAACTGCAGTATGAAGGATAAAAAACTAGCTCTTCTGGCCTGCATAGGCTTCATAGTTCTTATTGCGTATAACTGCCGCGCCGCTGGACCTTATGACTGGATTATAGAGGTTTATTCTAATAACTGGTATGAACGATGTTCATGTGCATCGTTAATACCAGCTCTAGAACAAATTCCTAGACTGCAGCCGCTTTCGAACCCGTTCACTATCAAACTGCCTAGTAGTCACTGGCTGGGTCAGATTTCTCAATCTTACGTTCATCGAGCGCTGTACGGAGTCTATGGGTACGGAGTGTTCCCAAGCAGCTTCGTTTACTATTCTTCCTATTTCCATCCAGTCTCTGTTCAGTTCAGCATCGGCCATTCGTCGCCCTAGTTTCTGAATAGCATCACGCTTTGCATCAGCATCAAGTCTTTCATTCTGGTGAACTTCAAAGGCATTAGCTACTTTAATAGGAGTAAGACCAATGGACCTGAAAAGCCCTTCATAAAGATTCAAAGCTGGTAGTAAAGAATTTCCTGTATTTAGGCTAGTCACGCCTCGTTCGCCAAAACTGGTCATGGCTCTTTGAAGTGTTCTAGGAGCAAAAGCCTGCAACATTTCCCTTCTGAATTTTGGATTTGCTAGTGGAACCCTGAAATCCATAGCATCATCTACTGCTGTGCCAAGACCCTTAAGAGCGGCCGAAGCTCTGTCCAGAATCGAGATATTAGAAAACATCATTAGATCAGTAGCAAGATGACTACTGGGAACAGATGCCCTGCTTCTCAAAGTAAGCCCCAGGTTACTAAAAACCCCGTGCATCATCATATCAGCCATCCAAGGCTTCGAGTTGTCCATTGGATCATTACCCACCCAATCATAGATAAGATCACTCATGGGTTTATCCCCCATAAGTCTGGCGAACCCGTCGGCCATACCGGCAAATGGCATTGCCGCTAAGCCCCCCACAGACGCCGTACCGGACATCGACCACATGAGGGGGGCGAAGTTACCCCTAGATGCTTCGCCCGTGTACCGGGCCAAATTACCCGTGTAATTCGCGGTCCAGTTCTTAAACAGGCCCCAACCGGCTCCAAGTGCCCCTGTCAACATCCTTGGTCTATCAGCTGCGCTGTAGCCGTACATAGTATTGTTGACAAACTGTCTTGCAAAGTGGAAAGCTTCTTCTTCGCCCATACGGAAGAAGTCCTTGCCAACTTGCCGGCCGAGAAGAAAGCTATAAGTTCTAGAAGCTTCTTCTGAAAAGACCACCGGGAATTCGCTAAATCTTTGCAAAGAGTCCCACATACCACCCCGGCCCTCGACCATGTTCCTCATAGCCCCATGAGCCGTCTCTATAAAGTCTCGTCCGATGACATGCTCTTCTATAGCTCGCTGAATGGCCTGCTTATCACCCGCATTAGGATTCAAAAGCTTCTGTGTAGCTACCTTAGCAAACTTCGCCACGTCCATGAAACTGCCGGATCTGAACCCACCCCCAGGCATCCTGAACAAAGCATTTGAATAATACTTCTGGATAATTTCCGGTGCAGCATTAAGCAGAAAGGCTACTTCGGGCCATGCGGTCTGAATAGGCGTAATCATATTCAGCGTAGCAAAGCCTATATCCATCGCGCCGAGCGTCAGCATGAACATAGCCCTATTAGCACCACGAACCATCTTAGTGGCGCTGCCAACTCCAAGAACATCTGCCAGCACAGCGTCCATGGCAGCTTCAACGGTTTTTGAAACTGGCCCAGAAATGCCATTATAGGAATTAAAAACTCTGTTAAATGTAACTGCTGCCGCTGAATCCTCTGCTGTCAGAATCGCAAGCTGTTCCTGAAAAGGCCCGGCAGCTATAGCTTCTCTAGCCAAATACCTTTTGGTTTCAATGATATGAGCAGAGTGAGTCCTAACTAGCTCATCTACCGAGAACGGCTGGCCTGTGGTTCCTCTAGCACCAAAGAAACCCTTGCGCTCTCTGAAACTAAGCGGGTCTTCTCTAAACAACTTCGCTCTGGTCCTGAGGATTTTGTCTACAAGAGGATTACCCATATCAATATGAGTAGCAAAACCAAAGAGATCAGCCTGACGAGTGTTAAGATCCGTGGGAAGCCCCAAAGAATTTCTAAGCTCACCAAACTTAAGTAGCTTTCCTTCGATGCTAGCGTTACCTGCATGGACTACATGATCTTTAACCAGCATATCAACGTCGCGGCCAGCTATATCTCCGTAAGTTTTCAAAAGCTTTTTACCGCCAGCATCTATGCTTTCTTTATTAAGAATACTGGTTATTCTATTAGCATCCTGCGCCGCTTGACTCCTAGTAAAGCCACTACCGTAGCCAACTACTTTACCTGTTGCTATCTCAACCCACGGAGCTCTGAAAGGGCCTATCCAGGTATTAACAATACCCATGTGGGCTTTGCTGGTAGTAAAAGGCGTCTTTGTTCCAAGGGCTAGAGATTGACTTAGAATCTCGTTCACGACCTCTTTCTCGTTAACAAGATCTAGTTCAAAAGCCAATTTAACTGCGTTGCGATTTAAGCCCAGCGCCTGGGCTTCTTCTGGTAAAAGATGTTCAATGTTGATCCTGTTAAAATCAGCCAGGGCTTCTTCAGTAGCTAGTCTCTTTCTAATAAGATCTTCTGTTCCGCCAGTTCTCTTATTCCTGATATTTCTAGCAGACTTAAAAAGAGCAAAGAGTGGTTTATCTGCTCCCGTCATAAAATCAGATTTAACTTTACCTAGAGAGATATTATTAGCCTTAGCTCCTGCGACTTCATAAAGCTCTCTGATGCCCAGAAGAAGATTATTAAGCCTCGGGTTTTGCCCAGCCTGAAGTCTTGCCGGCGCGCCAAATACCCTGGCGGCGTTGCCGAACTCGCCAACCAGTCTAAAAGGTTCTTGTAAACCTTCTCTAACCGTCTGAGGCAAGAGCCGTTCAAAGCCAAGCCGAAGGCGACCGACCTCGGCACCGACGTTAGGATTAGGAGAAAACCTAGTCTTTCCTGTAAAAAGTTGAGCCAAATTGGCATCATAGAACTTAGAAATGTTTTCAGCCATGACTAGCGTAGGAACACTTCCGTCAGGGACCTTGACGACGCGGAAAAACCTGTGTAGACCTTCGGTATAAGCTTCGGCGTTAGTTTCATAAACCTTAGAAGCATCACCAAGCCACTTAGTAGGACTGTGGGTTTTCCAGGTGTAAAAGCGGCCGCTCATAGGATCTACACGTTGCGCCGCACGTTCAAGGAAGTTTCCTGATGGAACAGGCTCTAGCCTTTTGACAATAATGTTCAGTCCACTAGCTGCTTCTCTTACACGCCACTCGGTTTCGCTGACACGAGTGAAATCTTCTCTGAGGATCTGAATTAGTCTCGCTTTTGATTTTAAGCCAGTACTAACGAGTTCACGGGGAAACTGCGTAACAGCCTGCCAACTATCCTTAAGTCCTGCCTGCGTAGCTAATTCTATAAAACCGGCAAAACTGGCATCGGTTTCTTCAGTAGACTTAAAGCCTCTGGTTTCATTCCTGTTATTGGTCTTAAAAATCCTGGGTATAATACCCTTAGCTCCTCTTGCTCCCTCTTTACCCTCGACAAATAGCGAGTCCACTCTGCGCGTGCTTCTCTTATCTTCTAGCTTCGCCACGAACTGAGTAGAATTAGTCTGCGGATTCCTGGGCGGCTCAACAAACTTGATATCATGCTCATAAGCTGCAAGCAGGTCATCGAGATCGTTGAATATCTTATTTTCAGGCGTCGCCGTTTTCTTGTACTCTTTGATAAACTCCCACTTGGTTTGAATAGGAGCGGATCTATTAAAATCCTGTCCAACATGCTGAGCCACGCGAAGCTCAGTAGCAAGCATATTGGTTGGATCAGATGTCTTAGTTCTGGAGAAACTAAGATTCTTAAGTTTACCTCCAACAAAACCAATACCGCCGCCAAAGACGCCTAGAGCCGCGAGTTCACTTGCCGCGCTAATGGAGCCTCTTTTGAAAGAACCTTCTTCTGGATTAAGAGCGGAACCAGCTATCCTGCCAGCTTCTAGTGGAGCAAACATTGTAGCTTCTCGCAACCCCGCTGCTCTGAACAACTTACCAGAGTCCTTGAGCTTACCCGCAGTTCTAAGTGCTGCTGTGAAGCCAGGTATACCAGCACTAAGACCACGTACTATGCCAAGTTGCGGTGCCATGAAAAAGGGCAGGCTTCCGGCGAGCCAACTAAGAGTTCCAGCTATTGGTTGCTCAGCCCTGAATCTTTCAATGTGTCTACTTGATCTAGAACCTACTAGTTCTTTGGTTCCCGCACTAAGAGCACTTTCTAGAAAGAGTCCAAAAGAACTACGTTGTTGTGGAGGGTTCAGATTCCTAAGAAAATCTCCTGCACGTTGCGACTGTGGAGAAATATCCAGGCCACCACTGAAAGCGTTCTGGGCAAACTTCCTATCCTGGGCAAGAGCTTGTCTTATATCAGTCACTGTGCCCCCGGAGGATTAAAACCATAGACGCTCATTGCCTGCTGGATCATTGGTACAACCCACGGAATCAACGGAGCACTCCCGCTTGTGTGGTCTACCAACATCATGTCAGCTATAGCAGCTATGGCATTACTAGCAACGACTTGGTCCTGTTCATCGCTCGTGCCAGGTATTCCTTGTGAAAGTTGCTTAACTCTACCGGCGAGGTCTTTTTCCCCATTAGCTGCAAGAAGCTCAAGTATACTCGGAAGGAGAGTACGGGTGTTAATAGCCTGAATAGCTGCGGCAATGTATGGTCTTTTCCCTGGAGAAAGATTACCAAACAGAACTTGTTTTCCTAGAGCAGTGCCAGTCAATTCAAACTGGCTCTTAGAAACCTGATCCATGAGAATAAGGCCCTGGAGAACTTCTCTGGCTGTTTCAGTTCTTGTCTGACCAAATTCACCTGAAATCGGGTCATAGAACGCCCCGTTACCAAGCGGCTGCAACTGCTTCATCTGAGCATTGGCCAAGTCTGCTTGGAAACCCATCTGTATTTCCTGGACAGCGCGCTGGTTAAATGCCCTGGCTTCTTCCGTAGAATTTTCGGCCTTCGCCGCCTCTTCAGCCAAGGCTATCGCAGAAATCTGCTTCTGGTGCTGCTGGGAACTTTGCTGGGCCAAGAGTTCCAAGGTTCTGTTTTCCTGGCCGAGCTGAGCAGATGCTCTTGCTCCACCAGCTCCTATGCCAGCAAGGATCTCACCTAGCGTAGCCGCTCTACCAGCCGGGGCACCTCTAACAGCCTCTAAACCACCAGCGGCCAGGCCACCTAGTGTTCTAGACAATCGTTCAGACTGTTTGATCTCTTGAGCGGGTGGTGGAGAACCAAGTGCTTCTCTTGCCGCACTGAAATCAGGCGGGACTCCTCTTTGCAGCGCGGGCAAATCTGGAACCTGAACGGGCTGAAAACCAGGCCGACTAGGCTGAGTTTGTTGTGGAGCTTGTTGTGGAGCTTGTTTATCAAGTGCTTGAGCTGTAGTAATGGTCGGCGCTGTTGCAGGTTCTTCTTGATCTGGAAAGAGTCTCTGAACGCCGCGCTCTCCTGCCAAAGCCCGTATTCCTAGTCTGGTAGCCTGGGGTACTCCCGGCAGCGAGCCAAGTGCTAGTGGAATCTCATTAAAGCCCTGAGCAAATGCAGATGGAAAGCCACTTTCACTTACCCTTTCGCTAAATATGCGTATGCCCTGCTCAACCGCATCTGGGATTCCACTACTAAGAGTAGCCTTAGTAAGGCTACTCACACCACTTCTAAGAGCATCGGCAATTTGCCGAGAAACTGCGGCGTTACCCTCCTTACTAAGGCCTGGTTTTGGAGGCAACTGCGTTTGCGGACCCATTAAACCCAGTATATTCCCTGGTGTAGGTGAAAATGTACCCGCTCTAAGCTTGTCCAATTCTTGTGGACTGAGTAGTAGTTCCGGTATCCTAAAAGCTTGACTCATCCTAGTGCTCCTCCTGCGCCGCCACCTAGTGCTCCGAGCAGCGCTGCCCAACCAGCATTGTCTCCCTGGCCGATCTCACCGGCGATATTAGCTCCTGCACTAGCGCCGCCAAGGCCTCCAATAAGGCCACCACTAATAGCACTGGGTTTCGGTACGTTAGTCTGAAAAGCCGAGCCGATGTCGCCACCCTGGATAATAGAAGCCAAGGGGAACAGCGGCCTAAACGGCGCGTTGATACCTTCTTGGAATTGCAACAAAGCTTCATCCAAAGGCCTCTGCGCCAGTTCTCTCTGTCCCAGACCAACCTGAGCTAGAAGCTCTGGTGTCAGTTGATTAAGAAGAGAGCCCTGGTCCAGCAAATTACCAGCATTTTGTTGCAGTTGTCTTTCTCTTTGAAAGTTCTCAAAGGCTATATTAGTTCCAGTGTCCAAGACCTGTTGCCCGAAGCCCGAAGCCAGTTGGTTAAAAGCTAGATCCCTAGCACTTGATCCGCTGAAAGCACCGCTCTGAATTGCATTTGACTGAAAATTAGGCAAAATGCTATTTTCAAACTGCTGAGCAATCGGCCTAATCGCCGCTTCGATATTAGCCCCGAGAAACGGATTAGATTCAGGTGTCAAAAAGCCACCCTGGGCTGTAAAATTACCCAGGTTCAGCAGCGGATTTCCGATACCCTGTAGTTGCCTTGCCACGGCCTCTCTCTGCGCCAAAGACTCAAACTCAAGCGGACTCGTTCCTGCCGTAAACTGCTCAGGGAACGGCTGGCCAATAACCGGTGGGCCTGACGCTAGCGGAATAGCCTTACTACCTGGCTTTGTTCCTCCAGCAGCTGCGCCCCTCGGCTGGACAGCGGCAAGGTAATTTTCAACGGCAAGCTGTTCTGGAGTTCCAGACTGTAGATCGACGAGAAGCTGCTGTTCCGCAGTACGACCTGAAGGTGCTTGTGCCTGGCCTTCTTGCCTCTGTCTACTAGCTCCACCCGGCGGTGGTCCACCAGCTTGTTGTGGCACTCCAAACTGAGGTGCTCCAGCTTGAGGTGCCGCACCCGCCTGTTGCCCGCCAAACTGGGGCAAATTAACAGGCCCAGAACCAAAGATATTAGGGTTAGGTCGTGGAAACGCATCTTGAAATGGGCTACCAGACTGGCCAAAGCCGCCGAATCCACCGCCGCCTGTGATTTGATTAGAGAGTTGCGTGGCAGCCCCTGGCTGCTGTCCTTGACCAAACCCCTCTTGTCCTGCCGATGTTCTGGCAGCGCCAAAGGCGCTATTAAATAACGAGGTAAACCCAGGTAAAAATTGCTTCGGAATACTTACAGAAGAACTGCTGCCGCCTTTACCCATTTTGATTTAGCTCCTTCCTGACGAAGATATGTGTAATTTTACCACCTAATCCTAGAGCATAATCGGCAAACTTGGGAATAGTTACAGTTTCCATTGCCGCACAATTATTTAGCCTAGCAAATTCTTCCAGGGTGTCAAACGCGAACTTACCATGTTTTATGAGGCCTTTTCCCGCAGCAAACCAGATGTAGAGAACACGATCCTTCTTTCTACTTCTGATCTCGACCGTTATAATAACATTACCGTCCGTAGTTTCTAGCCGCCACGGTACCATTTCTCCTTCGGACAGTTTATTATAGACAAACTGAGGCTCTGTCTCGGGGTCTAGATCTACTACTTTAGCAATCCCCTTGAGATCCTCTTCGGTCAATTCGTCTAGAGTAAGTTGCCTAAAACTATTCAACATTGAAAACAGTCCCTGATAACGTAATGTCTGAACTACCAGTGAGAATATTGATTACCAAAGACTCATCAGTAGCATCCAAGGTAATAATACCTGTATGCTGTTGGATTACGTCCTCATGGGTTTTTACAGCTGCATCTACGCGGCATATTACTATATCAGTGCCACCCTTTCGCAGTATAATATCCACAGTCCCAGGGCTAGACTCTACATGAATATGAAAAGCTATAATTATCTTTTTACTAGCTCCTTCTGGTGCGGCCACGACTACCTGTTCTTCTGGAGCACTATAACCAGTCAGAAGAGCTTCAAAGCCAAAGAGTCTCTCAGCCACGCCAAGTCCTCCGAAAATCAGATTAGATTCTACAGCCCAGTCTGGTGTTCTCTCTTGTTCCTGGAGCCATTGAACTAGTTGCACCAGAAAAGCCTGTATATTTCCAGGACTCTGAGCTAGGGCTGAAATTAACGGAACCGGGGTCTTCCACTTCAATTCAGCCATTAGAATTCTTCCCCACCAGGCTCTCCGTAAATATCAAAGCCGTGTAGCTTCCATCTTTGACTAACAGCATTGTCTCGAAACAACAACTCATAGTATCTCATTCCAGGCGGATCGGTATAACCTGGTTCTTCTAGACTGAGATCTATGGTATCTAGTAAAACAAACGGCCCAGATTCTTTATCAGAACCGTAGATCTCTAGTACCATCTGTCTTAAGTCTTCGTTATCAGTGAGATGTGTAATTATCTCGTCGATATTATAGCTCATCTTAGCATCGCCTATGTCCATAGCCTTGGTCTTAATAAAAGCAGTGGTAGTACCAAAGGCAGAATTAAGCGAGGTTTTAACTCCATTTATAGGCGTGTAGAAAAAAGAAAGAGCACCGACAGCTGTTCCCATCAGTCCAGTACTCCCAGGCCGCCATAAGGCTGCTGGCCCATCGCGGCGTCGCCGTAACCTATTTTCAGCTCCAGCCCGTCACTCAAGCCCACTGGGTTTATATCAGCAGTAGAACCAGAGCCGGTGATATCTTGAATAAACACGTCTCCGTCTTCTGACAAGAAAACCGACGCCTTCCAGAGCTCTCCAGGACTCGCGGCTGTTCGCCAGTAGTCATGCATAGACCAGACTTTTAGTTTCTGGTTAAAACTTACGGTAAAGCCAGAACCATCTACAGTAGGATACGAGAAGTACCACTCATCGTCATTCGTATCTTCCCAAACACAGACGAGTTCGGCTCTAGTTATATCATACTTATTATCCTTTTCATAAATAAAGCTGTGAATAGCCGGCTCGTCTATATAATTCTTTGTCATCCCGTCAGTGACATAGATGCCGTGGGCAGAGAAACCGAAAATCATCTTACCACTTTCGGCTACTGCATTTTTACTAACAGCTCCAATTCCATCTATCAATTTCTGGGCGCCAAAAAAGAACGGTGCTCCTAGAAACTGAAAAATATGTGCCCTGGTTTCGCCGACGACTAGTAACGAGTTACCAAATTCTATCACACATTTGATACTCGAGTTCATGTCTCTAAGGTTAATGTCCCGGGCAGAGTTACTTGCGATGGGAGTCCAGACGAGGACATTATCCTCGGTGCACCATCGGGCTTCAGTGTTGTCATTGTCGGTATTAAAAGCGATAATGAATGGTCCGAGTTTTTGTAGTATTTTTGCCCGAAAACTTGTTGCCAGGTCACCTCCAGCAGTTGAGAGGTTAATAAATAGTCCTGTTGTAATATCTGCAAGATACTGTACCTCGTCTATTCCGTTAGAAGCCAAGACGCTCTGGCCAAACTGAACTATAGACCATCTGTCTAAATCCGTGCCTTTGTATCTTGCTGAAAACTCCATCTCATCAAAATAGATCGCATCAGAAGCGGTCAAAAGACCAGTGACAGTAATTATAAAAGCCACAGACAATATGTTATCTGTGTCTGCTCCGGTACCGCCAATAGTGTCTGCTGTTTCTTTGTCTAGATCTAGAACCAACTGTACCCAAGTACTATGCGCTGTGACGATGCTTCTTGAAAGAAAGAACTCCAAGTAATTAGTACTAAGTGGACCTACATCTGAGCTGATTCTTATCGCGAGTGCATCACCAAGGATAGATAGCTTGTTAAAGCTGCTCTGGTCCATAAAGAGCCAGACTGAAAATGGATTATTAGTAAAGTCAGAAGCTCCGGCTGCAAGGTCTCTCCAAACATGGTATCTCGAAGCAACACTAGTGCCTACGCATTTCAAAGAACCAGCATCACCAGAGGGAAGTACAATAGAACCGTCCGAGACAGTAGTATCTATGCCAGTCCAGTTACCTGAATCTGTATCCAGGTCGTTAATCAAATTATTAGCCCGTGTAACGTCAATTCCTGTTGGCGGACTAAGTCCCCTATAAAGCTTCTCCTTGTCCCCCCAGATCAAAGCAGGGGAACCTTGGTTATCTATAGACCTTATACCATTACCCAGAAGCCCGCTGCCTTTGTTAAAGATAAGCGTCTGTTGCGGCCCTGGCTTAACTGCACCGTCTTTGAAAACTACATTGGATCCACTTTTCCAAAGAGGTATCTGTGAGTTGCCAGTAGCAGGATGTAGACCGCTGGTAACAATCTCACCTTTTACATTTGCGATCCTTGCCACTCAATCAACTCCGCTAATAGTCAAGGTCCAAGAAATATCAAGTTCGACGCCATTGGTAATACTCAGCGGCTGGGTCAACATCCTCGAAAACAAAACACCAGCAACACTGGCGTTGAAGATACCTAGTTCTGTAAAGGTCTGCGATCCAGCCGCCCAGGTAAGCGTCGGCCAAAGCAGCTGGAGCGTGTTATTTGTTTGAACAGTCGAAGTCACTTCTACCCTAGAAGAAGATATCTCGGTGCCAAGCTGTGTATCCGACTTCTGCGCGCCATTAGTTCCAGTACCAAAGGCAATATAATTCGGCGCTGTTTCGGCTCCGTTTATATCCAGAAGCTTGGCCACGAGTTCTTCGGCATCATCAGTTACAAGATTCTTGCCAGTTCGAGTTTCTAGAACTTTCCCGTTCTTGTCCCTGACAATAATCTTGAACCTGCCAGTGAGTTTCAGGCCGTTATACCCACCATGCCGACGTGCATCGTTCATATCAGTTTCCTTAATTCACAACCTTGTCATAAAGCGCGCTGCAGGCTTGAATGTCGCTGGGGCTTTGTACTTTGACCATCTCACCTAGTATCGGGACAGGAGCCATCATCTTAGCTGCGAGGTTTCCAAACGCGGCAAGCAGCCTGCCAGTAATCCAGTCGCTTGTTCCGTCTTGGCAAATAACAACATGAGGAACACCCTGCTCGTCCACTTTAACAGCAAGCGAACCACGACCGAAAAAGGATTGTTCGACAACAACGGGATTACCGGCACTGTCAAGAAAAGAGTACATAGATTTTGCACAGCCCAGAAAGAGGGACGAAA
>LAZR01000532.1_pt1 | contig 29584 bp, 26 predicted proteins | sample 329461 | NCBI WGS metagenome assembly LAZR01 (sample SAMN03002196, study PRJNA259156) | marine sediment metagenome | biome: sea floor; feature: Hydrothermal impacted sediments; material: marine sediment; isolation source: Loki non-amplified sample from Loki's castle hydrothermal vent sediment ...
GCACTTAACTGGCTATTCCAGCTATCGTAATTAGCATTAGCAACATCGCCATTGAAAATACGACGATTGCTGTCATAGTCCGAAATACCAAAACCTGCTTGCAGGTTTAAGGCCGTCGTCGCATCAAGCGTCATTGTGGCGTAAACCTTTGCTAAGTAGCTATTCATATCAATCGTTTGAGCGCCGGCAGCTAAATTGCTTTCAACATCACTATTAATATAAGCAAACGCAGCACCGACATTCCATGCTGACGACACATCACCATCCACACCCATGGCTAAACCGTAACTATCAATGTCATAGCCAGATACACTTTGACGGAGATCTTGTTTTGTCCAGCCACCAAAAGGTTTAAACCAAATATGACGGTCAGTCATAAACTCATCACCCGATGAAAGCCCTTGCTGTGTATCTTGGCGAGAGGAAACGACAGCTGTCATTGCACCAGTAGCCGTATTGGTCAATTGAGCCATGCCGCCTGATACGCCTGGAAGCGATGATTCAATCGCGTTAGCGACCTCTCTCTCAGTGGTGAGGCTGACAAAGTTTGTTGCTAGTGTGCTCGAAGGATTAGAAGCAATCACCGCATCAATGGCTTTTGCTGCACCTAATGCTGCAGGCTTAGCTTGTCGCATTGCACTAGAGGTGACTGTTTTAGCTGATGTAGCAGCGGCCAACGTAAGGTCAACCGCATTGCCATTTTTAACGGCACCAAAATCAAACAGCAGTGAGTTATCGGTTACCGCAAATGTGCCATCAGATACGAGTGTATACGCCGAAATGATGTTAACCATGTTTGTAGTGGTAAAGCTAAAATTAGGATCGGTTACGTTGATATTGATTTTGGCATTATTGGCAAGTGTCGCGGTGCCAGCAACAGCAAGCTTACCAAAGGTTGAATCATCAGCCACACCAATCGAAAGATGACCATCTGTAGTTTGCGTGTAATCGCCATTTAATGACAAAGTGTCACCACTGTGAATAGCTAAGGTACCGCCATCCACAGTCAGCGTGCCGGCATTATAAGTGCTTAAGTCACCTGAAAAATGCGTACTTCCTGCTAATAATTTAATCGTGCCCGTACCTGAAATATTGGGCGCAAAATCATAGGCGGTGTTGGTATGGTTAAAGATTAACGAGCCTGCTCCATTACCAAATCGCACGGTGCTAGCACTGAGCGTGCCAGCTTCGACAGCCGTGTCACCACTGGCTGCGCCAATACTTAGTGTGGCGGTAGAATTAAAATTGCCGCTTGTAATATTAAGTATGCCGGCACCTGAATTAACACTCACGACGCCATTGTTGCTGATAACAAGACTGCCATTGCTACTGGGATAATAGCCCAAATAAAGTATATCGCTGTTCAAGCTGGAGCCGCTACCATCGACCGTGACGATACCTGTGCTACCAGGATCAAAACCTATGTAGGTATCTGCAACACTGAGCGAGCCACCGTTGGAGATGGCAATACTACCTGCGCTGACATTACCGACATAAAGGTATTGAGCCTGGGCCGTACCAGAAGTGATTTGGGCTGTGCCACCATTATCGATAAAGGTAGCGCCACTACTAGAAGTCGGGACAAGATTAGAAGACCAGTTACCCTCTGTAAACCAGTCGCCCGTAGTCGTGCTCCAATAAAAATCAGGTGCAGCCAATGCAGGTATTGCAATAAGACTGAGCCCTGAAGCCAATAGTCCGGTGCTGATAGTGTGCGTGAGTTTGTTCACTGATGTTGCCGCGCTGCTTTTGCTTTTTCCTTTGGTCAGCTCCCCCACAATCACCCATGCTTGACGACTGACGCTCCAAATGACTTTATATGCTTTATTCATGACAGTTTCAAAATCCTTCTGTGGTTTGTAGCTCAGTTTAATTTTGTATTTATACGTGTACTTCCATCGGGGTACAATAAGTTGATACAAAATAAATATCTTAATTTTCATTTTTACACATGTTTTCTGACTTGATGGTGTTTTAAAGACTTAAATTACAGGCTGTTGAACGTGCATTGTTCATTCTATTGCCCGTCCTGCTTGAGTCTTGATGCAGCTTAACTATGAGCTGTTTATGTGTCGATGCTATCGAAGCAGCGTACTTTTTGTTCAATCTAACTTCCTACATTGATGGGTTCATTAGCGTAATAAGGGAGCGTTCACGCAAGGCGAATGTTTGCTATAGCAATTATTGGGAGCAGTATGACAAACAAATCTAATCTTGGCGTAATGTGGACGATAGAACAGCTTGAAGCCGTGACGAAAGACCTAGCGAATTTACGCTTGTTAGTGGATTTAGAGCTGGCCCCGCGTTACCCTCATTTTAACGGTAAACCCTATCCTCTAGGACGCTGCAAAGAAATTCGAGATGCTGTGTTTACCTTGTTACAAGAAAAGCTTCACCAGTCGACGGAGCCTGGCCTAGCGTTTATTTGCGATAGGCTGAATGATGGCGATACGTTTCAAAAGGTATGGGGCTCTTTAAGAGATGATTACTTTCAGAATGCAATACTGGTTGGAGAATGGTATATAGATGTATCAAACGACACTGTTAACCCTAATAAGCCGAGGGTTGAGATAGTTGCCTTAGCCGAATCAGGTTTCTCTGGTATATCGAGTTTTGAGCAATTCGTAACAATAGCTGAACCTTATTGGGAGGTAAAGGTGTATCGAAATGACATTTGCCCAGCATTAGCCCCCTTTATGCCGCTAATTTTTGTGGCTGATAGTGGCGCATGTTGGCTAGGAGAGGCGAATGACGATATGTTAGCGGTGGCTGTGAATAGTCAGTTTTCAGCCTCAGAAAGTATTTTATCGGTACTGCCTTCACCGCCTCATGATGCCATAGAAGGCTGGAAGTCGGTCTTGCTTAGGCTTAAACATAATACGTTTTTACATCAACAGGGAAATGCCATAGATTTCTGTAAAGAATATCGTGAGAATCAACAATATAAAATGACAGCTTTTCGGGATAGTGCGGTGATGGCCTACTTGTCACTACCCAAAGGTATTTCGATTTGAATGTCGAGGGATGCATATTCTATCCATTACCTTGATAACTCTTTGTTTTGATTGAAATATATATATGCTAGCTAGCTCCCAAAAAAGATAAAACGACCATTAATTGAGTGTCCGTTTCTGGCACATTATCGACGAATCGTTCAAAGGTCGCTATTCGACCCCAAGCAGTCAGTCGATACAATTGTTAAGATGTTTAACGACCTCATAAAACATACTGTTAGATTTAATCAGGACCAACAATGGATATTAATCAAGCAGCTCATCTTGTTTCAGAATGGGCAAGGAAAAAACCAGAAATCAAAAATGTTCAGTTTTTTGGTAGTCGCGTAAAAGGTGCGAATCGAGAAGATAGTGATTTGGATGTTGCTATCGAGTTGATTCAAGGCTTGGATGAATGTGGCGGCCTATCTGCTTGGATGAGAAATTCCGATAAATGGTCGAAAGAACTCAATGAGCTAATACCTTACGAAGTTCAGGCAGAATGGAACGATGGTGAAAATACTGACTTGATTAACAAGGGACTTTTAGAAGCATGTCTGCTTGTGTACGAGGAATAAATTTAAAAAATGTTTAATGAATCGAAGGGGACGTTAAACATAAGGAGGCTTAATGAATAGAAAGGACTTTAGCGAAATCGGGCACACAGGTGGAAAAGTTACTTTTACCATCGTTTGTGATGAGAGTGGTCGAGTTAGCTATCAAATAGGCTACTCACATTCTTCCCCGCGACCAGTAAGCCTTGTAGGAATTTATGCTCACCCAGAAGGGTTTGCCTGCGGAAATATAGTAATGGGTGGAATCGGTGAACCTTGGAATACACCTCCTTTCCCAAATTGCATAGCTGTATTGATGGCTTCTGATTCACAAGGAAAATTCGGCCATGAATGCCCCGATTGCAAAAAACATTTTCGCTCTGACGGTATCCCTGCTAGATCTTCATTAACTTGCCCATACTGTGGCACTAGAGCAGAGTCATATCATTTTATAACTCCGCCACAGAAGTCATATATCTCACATTATCTCGAGTCCTTACACACAGCCATATACGAAGCTTCTCCAGACTCTAACAGTGAAGTTGTTATTGATATGAACTCTATTGCTGATTCAATAACAGATGCCCCAAGGCCTGATTTCTATTACACATCTATTGCGCAGCAAACAGAGTTCAATTGCTCAACATGCAACAGTTACAATGATGTTCGAGGCAGGTATGGATATTGCTCATCATGCGGTTGGAGAAACACTGCAGAATTTCAACGAGTCGCTTTAGAAAGAATCCGAGGTCAACTAGTCGATGGGTACTTATCACCGAATGACGCCGTAAAACAATCAGTATCAGAATTTGATTCAGCGGCTAGAGATTATGTTGATCAACTCATTTCCCTTGTGCCTATGAAAGAGACACGAAGAAATCAGTTAAATCGTTTACTTTTCCACAATCTCGATAAATTTGATGAGCTTTTGAAATCTTGTTTTGACATCAATTTATTGAAGGGCATGTCAGCCGATCGCGACTTCGTTAGAAAAATGTTCTTCCGCCGGCATGTCTATGAGCATGATGGAAGCGTTGCCACTCAACGTTATGTTGAAGAAAGCGGAGATAGCAACATAGAAAAAGGCGATCTAATAAGGGAAACTATAGAAAATACGAACAAGTTAATTGGCAGCCTCAATCGAATGATTTCTACCCTCGAAAGTGATTTTCATGAAATGTTCGAGCCCGATCCATTTTGCATTGAAATTGAAAGTAATCGAAAGAAGCGAATGAGCGAGAGAAAGGCATAACAAATCAATCAACGCTCGCCTTCGCTTTTACTGCTCGTTATTGAGGCGTTAAACGAATGACCGCTTTTGGCACGAAGCGGACGGTTAAGCGGAATCAAAATCTACTTTAGGTGATTCAGTTCATGTATTAGAAAGACAATTAAACGCAAGAGTAGATGAACGTTATAGTGTTATTTATTGGCAGTATGGCGTGGAATTAGGTATTGTTTCGAAGGCAAGACGTAATGACTGTTTGCTAAATGTAAAAAAATCATCAATCAGGATATTGGCATTAAGTCACGCCCCATCCCAATTGATGATTCTTGATTTTAAAGGCTATTGTGACGAATTATGAAAATTGCTTTTCACGCGCCCAATGTCGGGTTTTAGCTGATTTTATGAATGCATCTAAATTCATAATGTCATTCACGCCTTCATCTTTCATAATGCCAATCTTATCTAGTAGCATATTAGTGCCTTCATCGTGACCAATAGCTTTTAAATGTACATAAGCATTCATAAACCATTCGTTGATAACGGGTAATTTACTATATTTTTTAGCCATTTCAGGTGTGAGAACGCCAATAACTGCATCAAAAATGACTGATGGTGCACCATCTATCTGCATATCTGCTTCAAGTTTTTTACCATTTGAAAGTTTGGCTCCACCGACTTTTGTCGCGATTAATTTACAGGTTGCGCCTTCTTTTTTAATGGCAGATTGTGTTCTCTTAATCTGATTTTCATCAGAGCCTTCACCGAACAATAAACCGACTGTTCGACCTTTGAGCGTATCTTTCATCTTACCTATAATTTGTAAAGCGGGTGATTCTGGCAAATCTTTAGGTTTGACGGCGGCTTTAAATGCACTAGGCATTTCATCTAGGCCAATCCCTTCTGCGACTTTATTGGCTAATTTTTTATCAATGACCATTAGATGACTGATGACTCTGAGCCTGACAGCTTGAGTTTCAACTTTCGATAACTCAAATACAATTGCATTGGCAATATGGTTTTGTTCAATTTTAGTTTGGCTTATATAAAATTGTCTTGCTTGCGAGTAGTGGTCAGCAAATGACTCTGGTCGGACTCGGCCTTTTGATTCGTTAAATTCTTCATTGAAACTTTTAAACCCTGTTGTTGATTCTCGTGGGCTATCTGCTTGTAATGAACTAGGTTCATACGCAACACGACCTTTAGGAACATCCATTTGCATATGCCCATCACGTTGTTGATTACTAAAAGGACATTTAGGTGCATTAATAGGGATCTGATTAAAGTTTGGTGATCCTAATCTTGATAATTGAGTATCTAAATAACTAAAGAGTCTGCCTTGTAATAAGGGATCATTTGAGAAATCCATTCCTGGCAAAATATGCGATGGGCAAAAAGCAACTTGCTCTGTTTCAGCAAAGAAATTATCTGGATTACGATCCAGCACCATGGTGCCGATTACTTTTAAGGGAACCAATTCTTCCGGTATTAGTTTAGTGGGATCAAGATGATCAAATGGAAAGGCTTCCGCTTCTTCTTCTGTAAATAATTGAACAGCTAAATCCCATTCAGGAAAGTCGCCTTGATCAATGGCTTCATATAAGTCGCGACGTAAAAAATCATTATCGGCGTATTGTAATTTAGCGGCTTCATCCCACACTGTTGATTGCAAGCCAAGTTTTGGACGCCAATGAAATTTAACGAAGGTTGATTGTCCTTCAGCATTAATGAGTCTGAAGGAGTGAATACCAAAGCCTTCGATCATTCTTAAGCTACGTGGAATAGCACGATCACTCATCGCCCACATAATAGTGTGGAAAGATTCGGGTGTTAGTGAAATAAAGTCCCAAAAGGTATCATGAGCTGAGCCCGCTTGTGGATAACCACGATCAGGTTCCATTTTTACTGCGTGTACAAGATCTGGAAATTTGATGGCATCTTGAATAAAAAATACCGGAATATTATTACCGACTAAATCCCAGTTGCCTTCTGAAGTATATAACTTGACGGCAAAGCCCCTAACATCACGTGGAGTATCAACTGAACCTGCTCCGCCGGCAACCGTTGAAATTCTGCAGAAAACAGGGGTTTCTGTACCGACTTCTGTAAAGATTTTAGTTGTTGTGTAATCCGCTAATGACTTCGTTAATTTAAAGTGACCATGAGCAGCAGAACCCCTAGCATGCACGATTCTTTCTGGAATTCGCTCATGATCAAAATGGGTGATTTTTTCTCGTAGAATGAAGTCTTCAAGTAATGTAGGACCACGTTTACCATATTTTAAGGAGTTCTGATTATCCGAAATTCCAACACCTTGGTTGGTGGTCAACTTTTTATGTTTTTTAGTTGACGTTTGATGGAGCTCTTGCCCATTGCCATAAAATTCATTGTCATTTTTTTGAGTCATGTTTTTTCCTTAAATAATAGTTAATTGACGAGCAAAAAATGATTCATTTTTTACTCTTTATACTCGATGTTTTTAAGGTGCTATAGACTAAGATAAGATTTTATTTCTTAACTATGTATATTCTTCAAATTACATAAATACACTTAAATTCTGGTGGGTTAATTTTCATCAATCCAAAATAAAAAAAGATGAAAATCAGGCGTATTTTCAGATGATTGTATATTGAATATGTAATTTCACACGTAGGATAAATACTTTAAGTAGTGTAAGAATTTGACCAGCTTGAATCATGGCTATTAATGAATAGTGGTTTGCAATGTACTGATAAATAAGTAGTAACGGTGTGCTTTAGCTTGATAGTTTTAAAACTTCGTAAGCATTATCTTACGTTTTTAACCGTCGTTTTCTCATACATAAAGTCCAATTGATTTTGTAAAGTAGATTCAGAGTTAAATCTCTATTAATTTTTATAAACCTTGAGGAGAACAAGATGACTAACGTATCTGAAATTAAACCTGAAATGCCTGTAGTTTGTTCAGAAGATGGGCAATTTGGTGTTGTTGATCATATGGAAGGTTCTAATTACATCAAACTGAAAAAAGATACATCAGGACAGCATCATTTCATCCCAATGGATTGGGTGGTATCGACGGACAATGGAAAGGTGAAGATTGATCGACCTGGCGGCGAAGCGATGAACGAATGGATGACCGAGTCTGATCTAGACTAAGTTTTTTAAAGATAAGGTTGTAACTTAAATCTTATTTATTTAGCAATTATTAGGCGCTTATCACAGCGTTAAGCGCCTAATAAATATCAAGCTAAATAAAAAGTACCCGTTGTTTAAACAGATGAGTTTGCTGTTTAAATCGCGGGTACTTTTTTAGTGTCCAATATAGATAATATACTAATGACTATTTATAGATGCTCATTAGAATAGTCAAAGTAACAGATGTAAAATACCTTCACACATTATAGGTATTCAATCAAACCTAGATCTAGTGATCGTTTACGATTGATGATGTTTTAAAAATCATACACATTAAATTGAGTTGAAATGCAGTGTGAGACGACATCACTTCTATAAATATTAAAGAGATCTCATTCTAGCTTCTAATTTATCATTTAATTCAATTAAGACTATTCCTACATCGGATTAAGAGAATATCCATTAATAACTATTTTCATATTTCGTATATTGGTGTTACAGGAATTTCCTGCATTCAATGGAGAATATGATGTCTACAGTAACAGGTTTGTTTAACGATAAAGAAAGTGCAGAACGTGCGTATCAATATGCTTTAGATACAGGCTATAGTTCAACCGATATTGATGTCATTATGAGTAAAGACACCCGTGAACGCCATTATGGTGAGCATACAACGTTAGAAACTGAAGTGGGTAATAAGTCTGCTGAGGGTGCAGCGATCGGTGGTGCAGTAGGTGCTACAGTAGGTGCTATTGCTGCAGCCGTTGCCGCTGCCGGTACTGTACTTGTTTTACCTGGATTAGGATTAGTCGTAGCAGGACCACTCGCCGCAGGTATTGCTGGCGCCGGTGCGGGCGGTGTTGGTGCAGGATTAGTAGGCGCACTTATTGGTTGGGCCATTCCAGAAGACACACTTAAAGAATATGAAAGTGGCTTAAAAAATGGAGGAATCGTCATTGGCGTAAATTCAAAGTCAGATGTGGAGCGTCAAAGATTCGCTAAGGACTGGGAAGCTAATAATGGATTACATATCCATACTAATCAATAAGGGATTAATCGTTACGCCTAGATTTTTATTCTACGCGGTTATTACGGAAGGCCACTAGTGAATTAGTGGCCTTTTTGTATGTTTAATATGATGATAATGTGATGTAATAAATATCGATTAATCAAATTTAATAACGAATGTGAGCTGAACAATGCCTAAGATCTCTATTATCATTATTGCTTTATTTTTTACGATAGGTGGTATCGCGCACTTTGTGTTAATTGATAAATTCATCTCGATTATGCCCAGTTATTTAGGGTATCCGAAACAGTTGGTCATCATAAGTGGCATATTTGAGCTACTTGGAGCGATGGGTATTTTATTCTCCCAAACACGGAGGTTTGCTGGTTATGGGCTAATTGCTTTAATCGTTGCGGTTTATCCTGCAAACATTCATATGGCTTTACATGCACAAGACTATCCAACGATACCGGAGATGGTGCTTTGGTTACGATTACCACTACAATTCTTTTTTGTGTGGTTTGTGTGGCGAGCGATTAAATAATTTAGATGCCTCTTTGAAAAAGCGAAAAAGCAGCAATCTAGGAAGCAATCAATAGTCAATTAAATTAATTTTCTTCCATTACATCATTCAAATTAATCGTGCCATCAACATTCTTTGCGAATGCTTGATTAAATGCATTACTGAAAATACTCCAAAATCCTGCCCAAACATTTTGGTTAGGATCGTTTAATTGGCCTTCAAAAGGGATACGTAATGCAAATTGGTCTTTTTGATGATTTTCAAACAAAGCCACAAAAGTAGAGGCAATAGATTTCCAAACTGTTTTTAATATATTGTTATCTTTTTTAAGCGACTCAAACTCAATATCTGTTGCAATGGGTTTAACATAACCAACGACTTTTCCCTTCAATGCGGCGGCTTCGCCATAAATACTCAGAGTGCCTTTTCTAAAATTAAGGGCAGCAAACTCAGCAAAATAATTATTAAATTGTGTCAGATCTGCATTCTCAAGTTTTAGGGCTAAATCGAAATTGGGTATTTCAGTTAAGGCATTCATTTTGCCATCAATACTCAATTTACCACCACCGATGGATGTCCCGGAGATTTTAATATCAGAGGGAAGGGTTTGCTCTTTATTAATGACGTTACTTATATTGGTGATGCTGGAATAAAGATTTTTGATATAAATATTAACATTGGGTTCAGCTGACCAATCTATATAAGATATTTTGCCATCATGTACATCAAATCTATTGATATCAAAGGGCACAAGTGAATTTAACAGGCCTAACCAATCAGAATCAGCCCCTGTTTGAGCTTTAGCAAATTTTACATCGGGTTTATATAGGTCGACTTCTGAAACGATTTTGCCGTTAAACAAGGCGCGCCATTCAATCGAAAGATCAATCTGTGTGATTTCTAAAAAAGGTTCTTTTAAGCCACCTTTTTCTTTTAATAAAATTAAGTGATCAATTTGGTAAGCGCCACGCCAGAGATGGATATCAACGTCACTGATGCTTCCGCTATAACCTTCTAGTGCATTGATTCGATTATTGACCTGATCTTTTACCCAATCTTCCAGTGCAAAATTAATCACAATTAAAATAATGACAATAGGAATAATTAACGAAAGGGCTACATTTCTTTTGCGATGAGTGCTCATTAACATCTCCTAGTGTTCACTATTTTCAGCAATTTCATTGGGTGTTATTTTATGATTATAGTTTGATAATTCATAGGTTTTAGCTAATTCTGCACCAATAAATAAAATCATGCAGGAATATGACACCCACAGCATAAGGAGCACTAAAGATCCTGCAGCGCCAAAGGTTGATTCTGGTTTTGCGATACCAAAATAAAAATTCAACGTGTATTCACCAATTTCAAAAAGAATGGTCGCTAAAAGACCGCCCATTAAGGCTGAGCGCCACCTTATATTGGCATCAGGTAAGATTTTGTATATCAAGGTAAAAAGCACGATCACCGTCGATAAGGATGTTATCAAGGTGATTAAAGCAATCAATGCGGTGAATGAGGTAGAAAACTGTGCGGTAATCCAAGTACTTAATACCGTTATTAAAGCAGTTAGAGATAATGATACGAGTAATAAAAGTCCTAAAATTAAAACGATACCAAAAGAGATTAACCGGGTTCGTATAAAGACAAATATACCTGCAGACTTTTTAACTTCAACTTGAAAAATTTTATTTAGTGATCGTTGGAGATTAGCAAATAAGCCTGTTGCACCAAATGATAAGGTCAACATTCCCGCTATTAATGCCCACATATCTCGATCATTTTGTTGTGTTTCTTGGACAATTAGGAAAAGGTTGTTAGCGGTTTCTTTACCGAGGATTTGACTGATTTGACCTGACAGCAATGCTTGTACCTGTTGAGGATCAAATGCCAACGCGGCAACTGACATGACGATAATGATTAGGCCAGGGAATGAAAAAATAGCGTAATACGCTGCCGCAGCGCTGTTTGTGAAAGGGTCATCTGAAAACCAATTTTTAAATGATTGTCTTAACATGCTTAGCATTTGATGCCCCTAAAATTATGGTGTTAGTTCATTCTATTAATCGAGTGTTTATTATGAAAACAAGCCACATCAATAATGATGTGGCTTGTAGTGTTTTGTTCTTTTACAGCTATAAATTTTAATAAGTTAAATCATAAAATTAATGAAGCTAGCTGCTTATTTTTTTACAACGATGCCATTGTTAACAGACTTTACGCCTTCGACTTTCGAGACGATGTCTTCTGCTTTGACTTTGAGCGCTTCGTTTGCTACAAAACCACTTAGTAATACTTCACCTTTGAAAGTCTCGATACTGATTTTTAGTGATTTCAAACTTTCTTCGGTTAATAGCTTTGTTTTTGCTTGAGCTGTTATCCAGCTGTCGCTGGCAACACGTTTAACATCCGCTTCACCTGATTTAACTTTTTCTTCGGTGTATTCAGACTCATCTAACGTACCATCATTATCATGATCTGCTTTTGCAATTCTCTCTTTTGTGAAAGAGGGATCTTTACTTAGTTCTGTGGCACTTAATACGCCATCATTATTAGTATCAAACATCATAAATGTTTGGTGGTTAGGAGATTGGTTTTCTCCCATACTCATCGTATCTGAGTCATGTGCATCGTGAGCATTAGCATTCATCACAAATCCTGACATAGCAATTACCACTAACGATTTTTTTAAATGATTCATTTACATCTCCTAATAAAGTTCAAATTCAAACTCTCGTTTGTGGGATCAATAATAGGTAATGTCAGTCAGGTTAAGAAGAGTCATTAATCTCATAATGACGTCAGATAAATACTACATGTAGTTTTCTCCACACTTATAACGACAAGTAGTTATGAGCTGAACAAGCTATAACCTCTTAATTTGTAGGATAAAAGTAAATGTATATTTATAATGAGTCGATTGAAATTAGCTGATATTTGTATTACATTCAATGAGGCTAAAAGTTGCACTGAAGTGGGTCATCATCAGGAGGCATGAGTCGTAGGTTATAGTCAGAACGCAGTAAAAGAACAATTAAATGAATAACTAGGCTTAAACATCAGTCTAAAGTGCTTTAGTTTTATAACAATTATAACGCGAACACATCTTTAAATTCGTGAGGGAGAGAACTATGTCTGTTGGAACAATTATTTTGATTCTTTTGATATTAATTTTACTAGGTGCTTTACCATCTTGGCCCCATAGTAGAAGTTGGGGGTATGGACCAAGCGGCGGAATAGGTTTAATTCTAGTCATTGTGTTAATTTTATTTTTAATGGGACGAATTTAATTTAAGCTAAATGGTGCATCTTGTTTAATTCGTTTAATTCAAATAAATAACGGATTAATCGAATTAAATGAGTTTGCTTGTGAACAAAAAAACGACATAACAATTTTGCAAAGAGGATAATCTCTTTAAATAACCCGCTATGTTGATCACGTGTCTTAATAACGATGTTTGGTAGTAAGCGGCTTAATTTTTAGGGGGATTTTAATGGCGATACAGCATTTTGAATATATTATTTATGTTGTACTTATTATTGCTGTTGGTATTTCATTACTGATGCGATCTAGCCGAATTCCAATCAAAATGTCTGGTATCGTTACGCGTTTAACGGGTGCAGTTTATATTCATAACCATCGTGGCGCACTGACCTCTAAGCAGAGCAAGTCAATATTGAACAAGCTTGAAAATAATAGTAGAAATACGCAGTTTTTAAATAAACATCTCGTCATTGAAGCCGACATGGTTGATCAACCTTTGATGACGGGAAATACAGTCAAGCTACTTATTGATGGTCCAACCACTTACGATGAAATGTTTTTGGCGATTAATAACGCAAAACATCACATAAATCTGGAAACATTTATTATAGAAGATGATGAAATCGGTCAGCGATTCATCAAGCTTTTAATCAAAAAACAACGTAGTGATGTTCAAGTAAATCTGATCTACGATAGTGTAGGTTCAATTAATACACCGGCCGAGTTTTTCGCACAACTTGAGGAAAGCGGAGGCAATATATTAGAGTTTAACCCTGTTAATCCTGTAAAAACTCGCAAAGACTGGGACATCAATTTTCGCGATCATCGTAAGCTTTTAATTATCGATGGTGAAATTGCATTTACCGGTGGTATTAATATAAGTAGTGTTTATTCTAGTGGGTTTTCCGGGAAAAAAAGAAAGAAAGCGAAAAATGATGAGATTAGATGGCGTGATACTCATTTACGTTTGGGGGGACCTGTCGTTAGTCAATTTCAGACATTATTTATGTCAACCTGGAACGCTCAAAAAGCCGAGCCACTGATAAGTAGTCATTATTACCCCGAGATTACAGAGCAAGGTGATGAAGTTGTTCGTGCTGTTGGCAGCTCGCCAGAAGAACCATATTGTCAGATGTATGTCACTTTATTGTCTGCGATTAACAGTGCAGAATCTCAAGTATTGATAACCAATGCCTACTTTGTGCCAGATGAGCAACTGCTCAAAGCATTAAAAAATGCAGCTCAACGTAATGTTGATGTGAGATTATTATTGCCCAGCAAGTCAGATTCAAACTTAGTATTTTATGCTTCTCGTTCTTTTTATGATGAATTACTCAGTGCTAATGTCAAAATTTATGAAAGACAAGATGCATTGTTACATGCAAAAACAGCATTAATTGATAATGTATGGTCAACCATTGGTTCAACGAATCTCGATTGGCGGAGCTTTATAGATAATCAGGAAATTAATGCCGTTATTTTAGGCTCTTGTTTTGGCATTCAAATGCAGACTATGTTTGAAAAAGATTTAGCGTCTTCAGAATTGATTACCCTTAAAAACTGGAGAAAGCGTCCAGTATCAGCTCGAATCAAAGAAGCTGGAGCGCGGTTATGGGCAAGATTTTTATAAATCCTAAATAAGCTAAAAGTAAATCTTCCTAAATTTAAAAACAGCCATTTCCAATACGGATTTTCTATCGATTAAAGCGTCTCTTAACGCAATAGAAGTAACCTGTCAGCCTTTTCCTACATCATCATTATGTAAGCTCTGACATTGCCAACTATCCTTAATGAATATACTTATTATAGTAGTTAAAAATAGATTTGAATTTATCTGTAGCGGATATTAATGCAGTTTAACTATGTGGATTTAGTAAGTATAGAAAAGTAATTCAGAACTATTTAGGGAGAGAACATGGCAATACAAACGGTAAATTCAGAGCACTACAATGGTATTAACTGGAGTGCAATTTTAGCAGGTGCTGTTGCTTCGGCAGCATTTGCAATTCTTCTATCTATTCTAGGAGCAGGTTTAGGTCTTTCGATTATTTCGCCTTGGTCACATAGCGGGGTTGGTGCTGCTACTATTGGTCTATCTGCTATTTTGTGGCTTTCAATCACGCAGATTATATCGTCAGGAATGGGTGGTTTTTTAGCCGGTCGACTTCGGTCAAAATGGTTTGGTGTTCATGCCGATGAAGTCTATTTTACGGACACTGTGCATGGCTTTTTAACGTGGGCAATTGCCTTAATTATCAGTGTAACTTTATTTACATCATTTGTTGGTTCGCTTGTAAATAAAGGTATGCAGTCTGCAGAGATGGTTACGCAGACTGTAGCAACTGCAACTCGCGGTTCACACCCAGCAAGTATTATTAATGATTCACAAGATTATTATTTGGATGTTCTTTTACGGACTAATAATAGTAAGAAGGATGCTAATAATAAACAAGCGGTAGCAGTTTCAAATAATATGGATCGTAAAGCGCCTGAAATCGCTAGGATTTTTACAGAAAGCGTTAAAAATGGCAGTATTTCAGATGAAGATTCTAATTATTTAAGTCAGTTAATTGCTAAACAAACAGGTCTATCAGTAGAAGAAGCCAAAAAGCGTATTGATACAACATTTGCAAGTATTTCACAGCTTAAAACTGATGCAAAACAAGCGGCAGATTCAGCACGTAAAGCATCAGCTTATCTAACATTGTGGGGATTTATTGCTTTATTAATCGGTGCCTTTAGTGCAAGTTATGCGGCAACAATCGGGGGTCGTTACCGTCGTAATGATATCCAGAATGTACAAACAGAATATTAGGAGACAGTTATGCGTTCATTACTTTTATGGTTTCTAGGTGTTCCAATTCCTATCATTATTTTAATCGCCATATTTTTTTGATATTGATCGACTAGCTAATGATAGGATTCTGTTAGCTTAGCCATTATCAGTATTAATCACGTATTAGCCAATTCCATTTTTATGGCGTTGGCTTTTATGTTTTAGGATGAGAATACTCAATAATAAGGCGCTTTGTTAAGTGATTAATAGCTTGTTCATTATTTAAGTTAGTTGGTGTAGTTTAGCGATTAAGAGCGTTTTTTATTAGTCAGAATATTCTTACAAAAGCTTAAGCTTTAACCTATCGTTCGAGATTGGAAATAAAGGTTTAATAGAACCTAGTTTATTCGATATTGAAAACCAAATTAACTGGATGAACTTACACTTATTTTAATCATTTTTAGTGAGGAACGATCATGAATATGGACCAAGTTGAAGGTAACTGGAAGCAATTAAAAGGTAAAGTTAAGCAGCAATGGGGTAAGCTGACTGACGATGATGTCGATGTCATTGAAGGCAATATGGAAGAATTATCAGGAAAGATTCAGGAAGCCTATGGATGTGATAAAGCTGAAGCTGAAAAGCAAATAGCTGAGTGGAAAAAGAACGCTTAAACTCATAATCACTCATTCTGTTTATTGCGAAAAGGCCCCATGCAGATTGAGCATGGGGCCTTTTTTTATCACTAAAAAGCACTAGGTGTGCAGTGAACTCAGACTCAACAATACGTTATGCAGCATCCATTATTCATTATGTGAATAATTTCACCTATAAAGCTATAAAGATATTGATGTTGATAAATGAACTAATACAACGGTTCTTATAAGCGAGTGATGAATTTATCTGAATGATGGATCACTATTAAAAAAGTATAATCGTATGTTCATGCCTCTATCATCATTTCAGTTGATTATTTAATCAATGTTGCTAGGATCGTATGATAATAATTAAGGAGCAGTTGATGGACTCGTGGTATTCATTAGAAATAACAGATGGTGATTCAGCAAAAGCAACTATACAAAGAGTTATGGACGCATTTATGCCTAAGTATGTGGGCTCGGGTCGACCTGTGGATATGGCTATATTTTCTAGTTATGATAAAAAATCAAATACATGGACTTTGTATTTTTCCCCCAAAGCACTGAGCCTTGCCTTACGTTTTGGGGCTGGCCGTTTTGATGGTCATTTTGTAGATCAAGATCTAAGCTTACTTGTTGGTGATGCGAGAAGTATGGATATTTTATTTCCTGATGTTAAATCAAAAACGCATTAACAAACTATTGTGGACATGGCTTCTAGCCGAGAGTATTTTCAGCTAAAAGCCATATAACAGCACTGCGGCTTTTCAGTTTAATCTAGCTTAAGTTACGAGTATTTTATTATTGTTTAACTTGTAGCAGGGCTATCATCTGTCTCTGTTTGTAATAACGCTTGAAACTGTGGATTGTCGAGTAACGAAGTGAATACAGGGTCATTAATTACTTCTTCTGCTGCCATGCCTTCCGCATGGCTTATTACTTTTTCAAGGTTGATTAGGGCTTCATGAGGTTGATTTAATAACGCGTAGGCACCAGCTAATTGATAAAACGCATGTTTATTTTCAGGATCAATTACTAAAGCTTGATGACATAAGTTAATCGCCCATTGAGGTTCGTTCATTTCAAGTGCTAAATCTGCTTTATAGGTCATGGCTTCTGTATTTTCTGGATCAATTTCTAAAATTTGATCATAAATACTAAGACGATTGCTGAGGATTTGTTCTTGACCTGCTTTTAACCACAGGCTGTGAATATCTTGATGTCGTGAGAGTAATTTTTGGGCGCGATTGATGCCGATAGATTTGCTATGTAACTCTTGTTCAAATTTTTCAAGTCGAGCTTCATATTCTGAAATGACATTATTGACTTTATTATCAGCGAGATTAAGTACTTTATCTCTAATTTCACGAATAGAGTTCCAACCAACTAACAGCAATACAGAACTTATTCCGGCTATTAAATAGAAGAAATAAGTTACTGTATCAGTCGCGTAACCCACCGCACGGGTAGTTGCGGTGAGTTCACGATTAACCACTTCTTTTGTCATATCAACGTGCATTGTATTCATGTCGACACGTAATTGCCTGAGCTCATCCATCACGTAGCGTTCTACAAAAGGGTTGTACATCGGCTCTGTTAATTTATCTACATCTTGCGTCTCCTTATCATGCACTTGAGCAGCAAAGCTGATAGGGGAGACAAAACAAAGAACTGTAAAAAGTATTAATGCTCGCATATGGCTTTTCCGTGGTCATGTATTTCTATTAAGCTTGAATGCAGGGCTTTTATGGTTTTTTCATAATCGCTTTGATTAACAAAAAATTGCATTTCCACTTGGCGAATATTCTGATGCATAGCTTCGATATTGATATCGTTGGTGAACATAGTTTGTACTGAACGTGCTAATAAACCTTTTATTCGCATATCACTGCCCATTACAGAGGCGAGCGATACTTTACTCGTGCTGACTGCAGCAGTCGGTGTATGTTGTTTCAATTGTTCGGCAAGACGTTTCGCTTTTTTAAGCGAGGTATCTAAGAAAACAGTAATGGTATTGGCATTAAAGTCTTTCGTTATCACCTTACATTGCAAACGTGCCGCCATGTCGATTAACACTTTTTCATAACGGCCTTGTTGTCCGACCATTTCTTGATCAAACATTTCCAATGCGATTAAGTTAGGCATACCCGCAATAATTTCTACCTGGGGTGATTCGCTAATGTAATCATCGGTGATCAAGGTGCCGTGATGTTCTGGTTCAAAGGCATTTTTAATTCGTAGGGCTATTTTTGCCTGACGTAAACCTTTTGCCGCATGCGGATGAATGGCTTCCATACCAAGATTTGCCAGTTGATCGGCAATATCATAGTTGGTTTTGCCAATAGGAATCGCTTGTTCTTCCCCTACTAAACGAGGATCGGCACTACTCAAATGATATTCTTTATGAATCACCGCTTCTGTTGCTTGTAGCAGTACCGAAATTCGGCTAAACGTCATTTCACTATAACCACGATCAAAGCTGTCCATCAGGTTTTCACTACAATGAGCATAACCGGTCACAATGGGTAATACTTTAGTAAAATCAATACCTTCAAGATGTTCAGTGATTGCATCATCTAAAGGTTGTTTAAGCTCTGCTTCCCAGCCTGTTAAATCTATAAAGCAGGTATTAACGCCTTCATTTTTGAGTAATTGGCTTAGGTTCCAAGCACTATGTGCCTCACCAATACTGGCCAATAATTCACGGACAGTGAGTAGATGATCATCTAATGAAAAATGACCATGACCGCATAAAACTTGCAAATGATTTAATAGCTGCTTGGTTTTAGCAATACGCTCATTAATGAACTCATTGGCTAAGGCGAGTTGCTCGGCATCTCTAAAAAGCGTGTTATTGATTTGGGTTAGTTTCAGGCCTAGCTGTTGGAAAGCAAGTCCCCAATCACTCTTATTATCGTTATGTGCAAAAAGTCCATAAACACCGGGTTGCCCCGTTTTTTTATGCTCTAAGAGATCATCAGTGATGCCGCTATAGGCAGAAACAACGAGCACGCGGTGATAAGGATTGTTTGAATAGAGCACAATATTATCTCTAACCGCTACGTAGTCACTCATTGAAGTGCCACCAATTTTTTCTATGCTTAACTTTCTATTTGGAGTATTTGACATGCTATTTTGGGTAGTTATCCTGTTTGACATTAAGCCGGCGGCCTCGCAAGACCGCCAGTTAATATAGTTAATGAATATTCTATTATTCTGGTAAAAGGTATGAACCGTCTTTATCATGCGTTTCACGACCGGTAACAGGCGGGTTAAAGACGCAAACCATACGCATTCTTACACCTTTATTTGCATGTAATATATGTTGGTCATTATCATTTAACGCATAGACGGTGCCTTCGCGAATCTGGTGAACCTTACCATTTTTCTTTTCGGTGATTTCGCCTTCACCTTCAATGCAATATACGGCTTCCAAGTGATTTTTATACCACATGTGTAACTCTTCGCCTTCTTTGATCAGTGTGTCGTGAAGTGAAAATCCCATGCCATCACTGGCCAGTAATAAACGACGGCTAGTCCATTGGGCGGCATCTACATCAGCATCAGTACCGATGACATCATCATAGAGATTTTTAACAATCATTACGCAAGCTCCTAGGTTAGTTAATATAGGTTATTTAGTTGGATTCTTAAGTACTTTTTCGATGGCACTTTCTAATATATCAAAGCCTTCATTAATCAACTCTTCAGTAATGATTAGTGAGCCTAAAAATTTAATGACATCGTCAGAAGCACCTGCCGTTTCAATGATCAAGCCATCTTCAAAGGCTTGTGAACAAATAGCTGAGGTAATTTCAGGATCTTTGAATTCAGCGCCCCAAATCATTCCATAACCACGTATTTCATTTACATGGTCAGAAAAACGTAAGGCAAGATCCTGCATACGTTTTTCAACTAGTTTGGATTTAACCTTGATTTCTTTTGAGAATTTGTCGTCAGACCAGTAAGTATCAATAGCAACGGTCGCTGCTACAAATGCAAGATTGAAACCACGGAACGTACCAGAGTGTTCACCTGGACTCCATTTATCAAGCTCTGGTTTAAGTAGAACCATTGCCATAGGAAGACCACCACCTATTGATTTAGATAGGGTGACGATGTCAGGCTTGATTCCCGCTCTTTCGAAGCTGAAGAAATCACCTGAACGACCATTACCTACTTGGATATCATCGACAATCATTAAGATATCGAAGTCATCACAGATTTTACGTAAGTCTTTTAACCACTGTTCACCGGCAACATTAATACCGCCTTCTGCTTGAATTGTTTCCAAAACAATAGCAGCAGGGAGATCGGTACCACTTGAATCATCACCTAAAATCTTTCTTAGATAAGCAATCGTATCGACTTTATCACCTAAATAATCATGAAAAGGGATCTGTGTGGTGTATCCAGGAACTCCGTAGCTGTCATCATGATAATAACTATTACCGGTGATGCTTAATGAACCTAATGACATGCCATGAAAACCATTGGTAAATGACATGATTTGTTTGCGACCTTTGACTTTACGAGCAATTTTTAATGCTGATTCAATTGCATTAGTACCTGTCGGTCCAACAAATTGCAGTTTGTAATCTAAGCCGCGAGGTTTAAGAACTTTATGTACAAAGCTTTCTAAAAAGTTGCGTTTAGCTACTGTACCCATATCTAAAGCATGACCAATTCCATCATTATTAAGATAAGTAATGATCGCTTCATTAATTTTAGGGTTATTGTGACCGTAGTTTAACGCGCCAGCACCAGCAAAAAAGTCAACATAGCGCTTGCCAGATTCATCCCAAATTTCTGCCATTTTAGATTTATCGAAGATGGTCGGAAATGATCGGATGTAACCACGAACTTCAGATTCGTATTTGTTAAATATTTCTAATGTCATTCTGTATTCCTTTAAGAAAAATAAGGTATTAATTTAGTATTGTCGGCAGCTTTAAGAACATAAAGTTCTTCAGCTTCATGATTCTCATCACCAAAATGCGCTTCATTTATGAAAGCCGAGACTTGCATAACCAGTCCGTGCTTTGATGCAAACGAGGCAAAAAGACCTTGCGATGCTTTATTAGATGGACTGATAGTGCAGGCAATTTCTGTCATTGCTGAATCTTTAGGCTGGCATTTTAATAATTCAAGCAACATTGCTTTAGCTAAGCCGCGGCCACGTGCACTTTCGGCAATGGCCACTTGCCATACAAAAAGCGTATGAGGTTTATCTGGCTGATAATATGCGGATAAAAATCCGATGATGACGCCATCTTTTTTCACGACGATGCAGGTGTCTGCAAAATGAGAAGCTTGTAAAAAATACAAGTAGCTAGAGTTTAAATCCAACGGTGGGCAAGATTTAATGAGCTGGTAAATGGCATGGCCATCGCTCAGCACAGGGTTACTAAATATGAGGTCCTTATGTGAAGTGTCGATTGTTTTCTCCATTATTATTGTTATATATGATGTTTAAAGCTGGTGGTTTAGCATTAAACCTAGTGTCGTGCCTAGAGGTGTATGTGTAGCAGTACATAGAAACGAGGGAATTCTTATTAACGGCAAGCGGTGCCAAATCATCTTGATTTGAGGCGCATCTGGGGAGCCCGCTGATTGGTGGTGAGATATGGGTAGACCAAAGTGGTCTGAACGAGCGAAGAGATAATAATTAATCGTTTGTGACAGTGTGCAAGCTACTGAAATAAAGATAAACAGACCTTTGAAAGTTGTTAAGATAACGCTATTGTAGCAAAAATATAGATAATTATCAACATGTTAGGTTTTGTATTTTCTATGGAAAGTTATAAGCAGTTGTTTTCTATAAGGGTTTGAGGGATGAGGCCATGGTGTCTTCTACCCAAAATGGTGCATTTACACTACGTATTTTAAATGCCAAATATAAAGATACATTGAGCCATATTTTTTCAAAAAAAAACCGTGAATCACTTAATAAATTTTCAGATGATTCACGGTCCAGTTGTGCTGACATCAGTCATGCAAGCAGCATAGTGTTAATTAAATTGGCTCTATAGGTATTATTACCATTTCAATTGAAGGCGAGAATAATAGCTAGTATCTAACTTTTCACGACCGTCAGCAGGCAAGCTTTTATAATCGTTACGCAAACCAAATCTTAAATTCCAATAATTTGAAAAACCTATTGGAATATTAACGCCTGAATCGTGCGTTAGAAGGTAGTCAGCAAAATCATTAATCGCGGGTGCGTAAGTTAATTGGTTTGTCATTCTTGCCCAATCTGCAAACTGCCATTCGTGTGCTAAACCAAAATCTAATGTGGGTGAGCTTTCAGTGGTGCCATCATTAAAGCTTTCGTGACGATAACCAAGACCAGAACGTAATTCAAGAGAATGATCTTCTTCATTAAACACACGATAATTTAAACCTGAACCTAAGATAGTACGCAGATCAAGGTTTTCAAAGTCATCTTGTTCAACTTCGCCACGTACATACCAACCCCAAGGATCAGCATAATAAGCGGTGTATTCTGAACCTAGAATAATTTCGTCAGCAGTATCGACATCGTTTTTAGTCTCTTTTTCTAATGAGCCGTAAAACTTCAAAGTATCTTTGATACTTTTGCGTGTAGCATCTAATAAAACACTGGCTCCAAATTGATCTGAATTACCTTTTTTACCGACAATGTCCAATGAAGCTTGATATGACCAAGTGCCTTGCAAGTTATCAATTTTTGCTTGGGTTCGTAATATTTGTGGATCAGTTGCTTCTGTTTGCCAAGTTTCAACCACCGTTTTTGTTGCTGTCGTTATAGTCTCATCCTGATCAGTGATGCTAAGTTGACCATCACCATCGTGATGGACTTGACCTTCTAACGTTGCCCCATTTTGTAGTCTTACAAATACGGTTTGATCGGTATCAAACCCTTTGATTTGACTGCGTTGCAGAGTGATATCACCTGCATAACTTGTTTCTAAGATGAGTGTTTTTTTAGTAATAGAGGTTATTGTGCCTGTTAAAACGCCGCCATCAAGTGTTTCTACAGTATCTATGGCATAACTAGATATGGGCATCGCCATAACGCAGACGAGAGTGATGAGTTTTTTTCTCATGAAAAAAGAAATCCTTGCTTAAATTCTTGCCTAATTTAAGGCGATTTAAATATTAATAGCTTGTGATAACACAATAAAAATGCAAGGCAATTTTATTGATAAGCCATTAAGTATCTGATTTGATATTCCATTCAATTAATGCTGTATTATGCTGTGGCATTAAGTTTGGTATATCTTATATGAGGTTTAAAGCAACAACTACTTTGTTATTGCGTGGGGTTATTTTAGCATAGTAAAAAAATAATAAAAAATAGCTTGGCAAAACTTAGAATCACTATTTGTTTAATAAAAATAACTGTTTTTGGTTGCTGAGTTGGTATTCATTTTTATTCGTTAGAGGTTGTATCTGCTGTGTTAGTAAGTGTATGAAGTAATATCTCAAACTGATTAATTGGCAATGGTTTGCTATATAGATAGCCTTGGTAGTGACGACAGCCTTGATTGAATAATCGTTGTTGTTGCGCTTTTGTCGCTACACCTTCAGCTATCACATTTAAGCCTAAGTTATGAGCCATAGAAATGATGGTGCGTACAATAATTTGGTCATCATTGTCTGTCACAATATTGTCAACAAATGACTTATCGATTTTAAGTTGATAAATTGGTAATTTTTTAAGATATTGTAAAGAAGAATAACCCGTCCCAAAGTCATCTAATGAGAATTGAATACCCACATTTGCCAAGGCTTTCATTTTGTTAATCGTTTCTTCGATATCATTTAACAAGAGGCTTTCTGTGAGTTCTAACTTAAGCAGTGCAGGATTGATGTTGTAGTGTTGAATTGCCGTTGTGATTTGTAAGATAAAATCGGGTTGATGGAATTGTTTAGCACTCACGTTGATAGATAAGGTTAGGTGACGATTAATTTGATGTTGCTGCCAATTTTGTAGCTGTGAACAGGCGTTATCAATGACCCACAAACCTATCGTTTGAATCATGCCGCTTTGTTCTGCGAGTGGAATAAAATCTAAAGGGGGAATGAGGCCAAGCGTAGGATGAATCCAACGGATCAGTGCTTCAGCACCAACAGGATATCCAGAGCTATCCATCTGAACTTGATAATATAATTGAAAATGCTGACCTGCGACGGCTTGTTTTAATTCATTTTCAAGTATTGCATGTGCACTAATTTTTGTTTGCATCTCAGGATTAAAAAAACGAATGGCATTGCGACCATCATTTTTTGCTTGATACATGGCAATATCTGCCTGTTTTAACAATTCTTCGACGCCAAAGTCATGAGCATTAAGTAAGGTTATACCAATACTTGTACTGCTAGTGTAAACATGATCGGCTAGGAAATAGGGTTGATTAATAGCATTTAAAAACTTGTTTGCGACTTCTTCTGCTTGGGTAGCCGCTTCCAACGGCAATATGCTTAATCCCTCAAGCAATACAACAAACTCATCACCACCGAAACGAGATACCGTGTCATTATCTCGTATACAACTAGTGAGACGTGTTGCGACTTGCTGCAATAAAATGTCCCCCATGGTATGACCTAATGTGTCATTTAGGGTCTTAAAATGATCAAGATCGAGGAAAAAGAGGGCACCTTGCATGTCGTTACGAGCACTTGCTGCCATGGCATGGTTAATACGATCTAGCATTAATCGACGATTGGGCAAATGAGTTAATGGATCGAAATAGGCTAAATCTTCAATTTCTTGTTCTGCCTGTTTGCTTTGGGTGATGTCGATGAGTGTGCCAACGTAATTCGTGACGATATCATTTGAATCTTTTACTGCAGTAATCGTGAGGCGTTGAGGGTAGACTTCACCATTTTTTCGTTTGTTCCAAAGTTCGCCTTCCCAATAATTATGTGTATTTAATTCATTCCACATACCATCAAAAAAGATAGCATCGTGACGTCCAGATGATAATAGGCTAGATTTTTGACCAATTACATCTTCTGAAGAATAGCCCGTAATAGTGGTAAATGCTTTATTGACCCGAAGAATAATATTATTAGCATCAGTCACCATCATGCCTTCTTGTGATTCAAAAGCCGTGGCGGCAATACGCAGATCATGCTCGGCATTTTTTTGATGGGTGATCTCTTGTACGGTGCCTTGCATAGTGAGTGCCTGACCATTAGCATCAAGGTCTGACTTACCTATAGAACGCATCCAACGTATTTTTCCTTGCTCATTAATTGTTCTATATTCAATATCTAACGTATTATTTCCAGTTAGTTGTCTCTCAATTTCAACCATAAACATTTCGCGATCATCAGGATGCACGATAGCTAGAAAATCTTCTTTACTAGGATTAGATATGTCAGGAAACCCAAGCTGCTGTGTCATGGCTTCAGACCATATCTGAATATTGGTGAGGAAGTTATACTCCCACGTGCCTATTCCGCCATATAATTGGCTTAAACGTAATCGTTTTTCACTTTCACTTAGTCGTAAATCAGTTTCTTTTCGAGCCGTAATATCGCTAATGGTACCAATCATTCGCAAGGGAACATCCTCCTCGCTATATTTTAATACCATTCCTCGGCTGAGCACCCATCGATAGCTACCATCTTTGCATTTCATACGACATTCAAGAGCGTAGTTTGGATTTTTTCCACTTAAATAAGCCTGCATGACGTCTGCAACACGTTCAGTATCATCAGGATGAAAGCGATTTTCCCATTCTAATCCAGTTGGTAAAGGATCAGATTCTGCATAGCCTAATATCGCTTTCCACTGTTTTGAAAATGTTTTTACATTACTCTGAATATCCCAATCCCAAACCCCATCACCGGCACCTTCAAGGGCAAATTTCCAGTAATATTCACTGTCCCTTAAAGCGAGCTCTGCTTGTTTTCGTTCAGTAATATCAACTACCAACCAGGTTGATTCATCTATTTTAGTGTGTAGATTTGTACCTCTTACATCTACCCAAATATATGAACCATCTTTACAGATGAATTGAATTTCATTTTTGGTTACACCATCTATTTTTAGGTTGACGTAAGCCTGGTTAATAGATTGATAATCTATTTCATTTATATAAAGCTGGCGTGTTGAACGGCCTCTCAACTCCCCTTCACCATAGCCCAGCATTGTTTCAAAAGTAGAATTTGACCAGATGATTTTGCGATCACATATCGTGGTGATACCTACCAATGTGTTATTGATAATAGATGATTGTTCAGCGAGTAATTTCGCTGCTTCTTGTTGCTGAAAAACCGTATCTGTAATATCTATTGCAATACCAAACAAGCCAATAATGTCACCATTTTTATTGTGCATGGGATATTTACGGTTATCTATCCAACCCATTTTTCCGTCATTATCACGTGTTTGCTGGACTTCTTGAGCAATGTTGGCACCAGAAAAAACCTGCTTTTCTAGACGATAATAAATATCCGCATATTCTTCAGGTAAGAAATCGTAATCAGTTTTGCCTATTAGATCTGTCAAATGTTCAGATGGATTGCTAAGCAACACAATCGTTTTACTCGCACTTGTAAATACGTGATTACGATCTTTGAAATAAATATAATCATCTGTGTTATCCATCATCGTCTTAAAGCTTGCGATTTCGGTTAACTCATTTTGTTGTTGCGATAGGCTTTTTGAGTCTTGAAGGCATAGCTCAAGAGTCACGCTGTTATCAGTACTTCTTATTGCTCTAGTGTAATGACCTCTTATACAACGAATACGATGATCAGCATGTCTCATTCTGATATTAAATGTACCAGAAGATGCTTTGATGTCTTTGGATAACACATTATCTCGAATGTCTACGTCATCTGGGTGAATGAGGTTTTGTAAAGCGACGCTATTATTCACAAAGTCATTTGCAATAAAACCGAGTAAATCTTTAATACTCTCACTGACTGATAACACCTTATTAAAGTCCGTGGTTATAAGAATATTAAAAGTTGCTTCTAGTACCGGCGTCAGTTTAGTCGTTGATGACAATTTAATCCTCGAAATTTAATTGTAGGTTGCGGCTTATTAGGCTAAACAATAAACTAGTCGAACACCTAATGGAAGTTGTTATTATCAGTTATTTTTTTAAGTTAATCATCATCTATAAAATGGGCAAGAGGCCTTATTTTTTATGAAAAAGACGCTATATATTATTTGGCAGGAATCATTTGAACAAGACGAGTCAATTATTGATGAACAGCATCATGCTTTACTTGCAACAATAAATTCACTGCATTACTTTTTACAGCAAGGACATGCACTAGAGATATTGATGCCAACGGTCAAATTACTACTTAGTTATCTTAGATTCCATAATAGTACCGAGGAGGGAATTTTACGGGCAGCTGATTACCCTCATCTTGACGAATATATTAAAAAGAATGAGAAAGTTATTATCGAATTTAAAGCGATATGCCGAGAAGCATTATTCAATAAAGAGCCAGATCTGGTGTTAAGATTTCTCAAAAAATGGTGGATTGCTCATTTAGAAATGCATGACAATATCAAGTTGTATATCTCCGATGCATCTGGTCAATATTGTCGAGTAGACTAACGATTATTTTGACTGCCCATTCTCCAACAATTTATTCAGCCTCATATCGATCAATTCTTCCACATCATTGAAATAGCTATAAAGTGGTTACGCTTTGAAATAGCCGAAATTAAATTGGAAGCACAACTCGTCTTTTATTAATCTATTTAAAAGCTAATCTTTGGACTTCCCATACTTTGCTAGACACACACCTTATTAATCTTCCGTATGAGCAGTTTTATGTGAAAGAGAGTAAAAAGTGTTCCACCATATAACGTTGTCATCAACTGAATAATAGACAATAAAAAAGCCTTAGCAGGCTTATCTGCTTAGGCTTTAATTATTATACGAATTCGTTTTTAATACTTACGCAAGCAAGGTATTAGTGAAAACGATATTATCTTGGATGTTGCATTGCTTCGAATGCGGCTCTCATTCTGATTTTGGTATAAGGATCGCGGGCACGATTATGTATATCGGCTTGTCGTCTGCCATAAGGGCGAGTTCGTCCGTGGATGTTTGATGCCATACTTTCAATATCAAATGTTCTTCTATCTGCTTTATGTCTGCGGTCATCATAATGCTGGAATGTGCAGCTGCAAGTTGATTGTGAGCTTTTTAATAATTCAGTCACTTCGCTGTAAAGAACTCGCTTGCCTGCATGTTTCGACAAAGGACAATTACAATTCTGCCCTGGAATAATATCAATAGATCGAAACTGTTGGTTGGTCATTTAGCATTCCTTTTTAAGCTTTAGATGATCTCTAAAATTCTTATGGATTCATATTAACAATGCGTTAAAAGATATCGTTTATTACATCGATTGTCCATTAATGGCATAAATAATACGTTAAAAGATATGCTCAATATTAAACTAATAGCATTATGACAAGTAAACCAAATCCGCTAGAAAGCCACAGCATAGATGTTGAGCGTAAAGTAGTGTAGAGGTCTAATAACGGTGAAGTAACCCCCATGTTATTAGTATGGGGGGCAGTTAAATTTTTCACAGCTAGAACAATAGCTGACCTGTCGATAAATGATCGTCATTAACAAAAAGCCGTAATGAAGTTAATCACTACGGCTTAGATACTTTGGAGAGTCATGACTTAAGCGACTGTATTTTTAGCTTTACGACGTAAGCCCATAAAACCTAGTAATGCTGGTGCAAATAAGAAGGCTGCGGCTGGGATAGGTACAGCTGAAACAGCTGGGCCTAAGACTAAATTATCAAGTTCAAAGCCACCTTCTAAACCAATACCATCAAATACGAGTTTATCTAAATTACCTAGTGAGGCACCACTAAGTGTAATAAAGTTTGAAGAAAATATTGCGCTTATAGTACCAACAGAAAGACCGCCCAAAAAACCCTCTATCACAATAGAACTTGCAGGATAATTACTAAGAGAAGCTGCGACATCAACGCTGGTTAAAGAAAAAACACTGCCTACAGCACTTTCTACAAATATGTTCGTATCTCTATCATTAAGTAAAACGCCCGTACCGTTACTAGTTAAGCCGTATTGAGTACTATCTATTTCATGAAAGTGCTGTTCTTGACCGCTAGAATTTCCAATGCGAAATCCATCACGCTCGATCGAGCTAGTGTATGTAGTATTGTTTTGGCCTTCAAATGTGAGTGTGGCAGCTGTGCTAGTCGCCGATACAGCTAATAATAAAGAGCCTAAAAGTAATATTTTTTTCATAACATTTTCCTAAGAGAAAAATGCAACCCAGCTATCTTTAGTAGCGAACTAAAGACCTGAAGCTTTCCGTAACTTGGTTCACACCAAGGTTGGCTTTAATTGATATTTAAATTAATTTAAAAAGACTGGAAGTCCAATCTAAGATTTAGAATATGGCGGTTTTATTACTATATCTATTGTACTTTAGTACTAGTCAGTAATATTTTATTGGCTGATGAATAACTTAATGT
>LAZR01000533.1_pt1 | contig 29567 bp, 30 predicted proteins | sample 329461 | NCBI WGS metagenome assembly LAZR01 (sample SAMN03002196, study PRJNA259156) | marine sediment metagenome | biome: sea floor; feature: Hydrothermal impacted sediments; material: marine sediment; isolation source: Loki non-amplified sample from Loki's castle hydrothermal vent sediment ...
GACCCGTTTATACAAGAGGGTCAAGAAGTTGACGTAGGGCAGACTGTCTGCATACTTGAAGCCATGAAGCTCATGAACGAAATCGAGGCTGAAGAAAAAGGCGTGATCAAAGAGATCTTAGTGGAGAACGGTCAACCTGTTGAGTACGGCCAACCCTTGTTTCTTTACGAGCCCATAAGCGGCTGATCACTAAGACAATGAAAAAGATTCTAATTGCAAATAGAGGCGAAATAGCTTTAAGAGTCATCCGAGCTTGTAAAGAGCTTGGAATAAAGTCAGTCGCCGTATATTCTGAAGCCGATGAAGACAGTCTTCATGTAAAGGTGGCGGATGAAAGCGTTTGTATAGGTCCCTCGCAGCCACTGCTCAGTTATTTAAATATCCCGAATATAATAAGTGCGGCTGAGATAAGCGGAGCGGATGCTATCCATCCGGGCTACGGCTTTCTAGCTGAAAATCCACAGTTTGCCGAAGTCTGCAGTTCCTGTAATTTCACATTTATCGGGCCTTCTCACGACATAATCATGCAAATGGGTGATAAGGCCAACGCTAAAAAGACAATGAAAAAAGCGGGTGTGCCCGTAATTCCCGGGACTGACGGTGCCATAACAAAAGAAAAACAGGCGCTTGCGTTTGCCAAAGAAGCGGGTTATCCGGTGATGGTCAAAGCCTCCGCTGGTGGAGGCGGTCGTGGAATGCGTTTGGCTCAAAATGATACGCAGCTGAAAAAATTTCTAAAAGTGGCGAAGGCTGAAGCTCAAGCCGCGTTTGGAAATGGCGAGGTCTATATCGAAAAATATCTGGATGAACCGCGTCATATCGAAGTTCAATTAATGGCTGATAATCACGGAAACATTCTACATTTTCACGAGAGAGATTGTTCTATTCAAAGACGCCATCAAAAATTAATAGAAGAATCTCCCGCGCCTAACCTGGATGAGAAAACGCGTCAGGCTATTAGCAGAGCGGCTATTAAGGCGGCTACTACGATCGGATATCAGGGTGCGGGCACGGTTGAGTTTCTCTTGTGCGGCAAGAATTTTTACTTTATGGAGATGAACACCAGGATTCAAGTCGAACATCCGGTAACTGAAATGGTAACCGGCATTGATCTTATAAAGATGCAAATAGAATCGGCAGCCGGTGAAAAATTAAAAATAAAGCAGAACCAGATAAAAGTAAATGGCCACGCTATAGAATGCCGGATAAATGCCGAAGACCCTGATCATGGCTTCAGGCCGGATGTAAAAAAGATCGATTTGTATTTGCCGCCGGGTGGTTTTGGCGTAAGGGTCGACTCTCATGTTTATTCAGGTTATGAGATTCCGCCTTATTATGATTCATTATTGGCAAAACTTATTTGTTGGGGCAAAGACCGCAAAGAAGCATTGGATTGTTCGGCCAGAGCTTTAGACGAATTTATCCTTGTCGGGCCCAAAAACACAATCGGTTTTCACAGGCGAGTCAACGAGAACGCTTTTTTTAGAAAAGCTAATGTATATACTAATTTTATAGCTCGCCACGTACTTAACGAATAACTCAAAAAAATAATGGCGCGTAGAGAAGCTCGTAAAAGAGCATTAGAAATTCTATACCAAATAGATATAACGGGCCAATCGTTGATCGAATGTGAAGACAATGTGAAAAAAGCCGGGAAAGAAATACCCGAGTTTACTTCAAGAATAGTCAAGGGAACTTTCGAGCACGAACAAGCTATTAATGAGCAAATTAATATTGCAGCGGATCGATGGACATTAGACCGCATGCCGCTTCTTGATAGGAACATTTTGAGAATGGCAATATACGAGATACTTTTTGAGGAAGACGTTCCGGTTAGCGTGGCCATTAACGAAGCAGTTGAACTCGCAAAAGTGTATGGAACGCCTGACTCTTCAAAGTTCGTTAATGGAGTTCTCGGTAACGTCGCTAAAAAAGTAGCAAAACCCAAAACCAAATAGTGATGACACACTATGTGTGGTTGACTAAACAGCGTATTATCAGTATAATAGAGTATAAGGCTTGTGAGTTAAGCTGCAGAAAATGAAGTTTTGCATCAATGTAGGTAGGATCGTTTAAATATTTCTTGACAGCAAATTTCAGTAGTAAATCTCTATATTATGGTGCTTTTACGGTTAAAAACGATTGCCTCATAAACAAGCGAGCACTAGCTAGAAACAAGATTCTGTTATATAATATATTAACATTTAACAGGGGGAGAAGTTGGCCGAAGAGAAAACGTTTGACGGAGCCCTAGAAAGGCTCGAACAGATCGCCAATATTGTTCAAGATAAAGATCTTGATTTGGAAAAGTCACTTGATTTCCTCGAAGAAGGAATCAAACTGGCTAATTTGTGCACGGAAAAAATAGACACTTCGCTAAAAAACTAAGAAACTTGGACTTTACAGACCTTGCTCCCAAACAAAAGGCTGTAGAAACAGCTCTGAGGAAGTACTCACAAAAACCCCACCGTTATTCTGAAATTATTAATGAGGCGATGGATTACAGTCTTTTTGCCGGAGGAAAAAGATTCCGGCCAATGTTGCTGTTGATGAGCTACGAAGCGTTCAATGCTGAATACGAAACGGCACTGCCTAGTGCTTGTGCAATTGAATACATCCATACTTATTCGCTTATTCACGACGATCTTCCGTCGATAGACAATGATGATTATAGAAGAGGAAAACTGACTTGTCATAAAAAATACGGCGAAGCTATTGCTTTACTGGCAGGAGACGCGCTTTTTGCTCAAGCGTTTGACCTTGTAGCCAGTCAGCAAAAAGCAGCGCAGTCTGTCCTGGTTTCGATTATCAAAGAGTTGGCTCAAGCATCCGGCGCGTCCGGAATGGTAGGCGGACAGGTCCTTGACGTAATGCTCAGCGGTAAAAAAGATGTTGATCGGGAAGAACTTAATTATATTCATAGCAATAAAACTGGAAAACTTATAGTCGCAGCTGCTAAAATAGGAGCTAAGTTAGCAGGCGCTAATGAAAGTGAGCTAAAAGCAATTGAGAGCTACGCTGATAATCTTGGATTGGCTTTTCAAATACACGACGACATACTGGACGAAATAGGAGATAGCAAAGAAATGGGTAAAAGTGTAGGAAGCGATCGTAAGAATGAAAAAGCGACTTATCCTGCATATTTTGGTTTAGAAAAAGCCCAAAAAAAAGCTAATGAAAGCATAGAAGCGGCAGTAAATGCTCTTAACGGCATAGATAGTGTTAATCTGAGAAAATTAGCGTATTACGTCATTGATAGGAGTAATTAATGGCCGCGGTATTAGACAAGATAGATTATCCTCGAGATCTAAAAAAGCTGAAGAAAGAAGAGCTTGACGCATTATGTGTCGAACTTAGACAGCTAATAATCCAAACTGTGGCTAAAAATGGTGGTCACCTTGCGCCCAATCTGGGGGTTGTTGAACTTACAGTTGGCATGCATTTGGCATTGGACTGCCCAAAAGACAAGATAGTGTTCGACGTCGGCCATCAATGCTACGTCCACAAGATACTCACCGGAAGAAAAGATACTTTTCCGACCATCCGGCAGTACGGAGGACTAAGCGGTTTTCCAAAACGAGAAGAGAGCTCATACGACTGTTTTGATAGCGGGCATGCTTCAAATTCCATTAGTGCTGCGCTTGGAATGGTAAAAGCTCGTGATATTGCCGGCGGCGATGAAACCGTCTGCGCCGTTATTGGTGACGGTTCTTTGACCGGAGGCATGGCTTATGAGGCTCTCAATCAAGCCGGTCATCTAAAAAGCAAGATGATAGTCGTGTTAAATGATAACGACATGTCGATTGCCAAAAACGTCGGCGCTATGTCTTCTTACTTAAACAAGATTAGACTGGATCCCACATACAATAAAATTAAGGAAGAAATAGCGGAGCGTGTGCGAAGGATTCCTGCTGTGGGTCAACTGATGTTTAATGTTGGCGAGACCTTGACGGACCAGGTCAAGCATGTTTTCATTCCTAATAACATTTTTGAGGAACTCGGTTTCAAGTATATCGGGCCGGTCGATGGCCATAACATCGAGGAAGTATACGATAATATCAAGCTGGCGAAAAAATCTGACCAGCCGGTTTTGATCCATGTTAATACAAAAAAAGGACACGGCTATAAACCGGCCGTAGAAATGGCCGAAAAATTTCACGGCACATCCCCCTTTATTATAAATACGGGCAAGATTAAAAAGAAGAAAAAGCCGACCTACACGTCTGTATTTGGAGACACGTTAGTAAAACTGGCTATTAAGAACCCAAAGATTGTTGCGATTACGGCAGCCATGGAAGACGGAACAGGGTTAAGCCGTTTTGCCGGAGAATTTCCTGAGCGGTTTTTTGATGTCGGTATTGCTGAGCAACATGCAGTGACTTTTGCTGCGGGCCTTGCTTCGAGAGGCTTTATGCCCGTCGTTGCTATATATTCAACGTTTTTACAACGCTCATTAGACCAAATGGTCCAAGACGTTACATTGCAGGACTTAAAAGTGATCTTTGCTCTAGACAGAGCGGGGCTTGTAGGTGAAGACGGGCCGACTCATCACGGCGCATTTGATCTAACGTATCTGAGAATGATTCCAAACTTGACTGTGATGGCGCCAAAGGACGGAAATGAACTTCAGCATATGCTCTATACCGCAACAAAAATAAAAGGCTCGGTTGCTATTCGCTATCCGAAGGACGAAACCAGGGGCGTGAAGATGGATTCGAGATTTAAGAAGATCCCTCTTGGTGAAGCTGAAATCGTTAAACAAGGGAAAGACATTGCTATTTTAGGTGTTGGCCGGACGGTAAGTATTGCTGAAAAAACGGCCGAAGCCTTAAAGGAAAAGTCTCTTAATCCAACCGTCGTTAATGCCCGCTTTATTAAACCGGTGGACGATAAGACCATAAGAGACCTTTCTTTGACTCATAGGCTTATTGTGACAGTTGAAGAAAATACAGGGGTCGGTGGTTTTGGCTCAGCTGTTTTAGAATCTTTGGCATCGCAAGGATTGCAGGCTAAAACGCTACACTTTGCTTTACCCGATGATTTTGTAACGTCGGGAGACAACGAGACATTGCTAAAAGATACTGGCTTAGAGTCAAATAATATAGCTAAGAAGATTGTAGAGTGTCTAAGCTCAAAATCCTCAAAAGTAGCCGACTGGCAAGTTGTAAAGAACTAATCAGCTGACAGATTTAGTTTTGATTTTGACCACACGAGATAAAAATCTTATGCAAAGAATAGACAAACTACTCGTCGAAAAAGGGTATTTTGAAAGCCGGAGCAGCGCGCAAGCTGCAATAATGGCTGGCCTAATAAGCGTGAAGCAGCAAGTAGTCCAAAAGGCTTCTACGCTGATCGATGAAGATGTCGAGATAAAAATCAAAGAAACGCAGCGTTATGTTTCCAGAGGAGCATTAAAACTCAAGAAAGCTCTGGATGCTTTCGCTATAGACGTACATGACAAATTAGCCCTGGATGCGGGGACGTCGACCGGTGGTTTTGCCCAAGTCTTACTTGAGCAAGGTGCTAAAAAAGTGATCGCAGTCGATGTCGGTTACGGCCAGTTTGATTATAAATTGCGTCAAGACAATCGCATTGAACTTTATGAGCGCACCAATATTCGTTATTTTGATGCTGAATCAATCGATTCGGTAGATCTAGCCGTAGCCGATCTGTCTTTTATATCCGTTATAAAAGTCATTGATAATATGCTCAAGATGCTAAAGGGTAATGGTGAGCTTTTGATCCTTATCAAGCCGCAGTTTGAGGCCGAGCCAAAGTTTGCAAAGAAAGGCGTAGTAAGAGACAAGCAAGTGCATAAAAGGGTGTTGTTTGATGTGATTCACGGGCTTGAAAAAAAGAAACTATATTTATCGGGGCTGACCTATTCTCCGATAACGGGCCCGAAAGGAAATATGGAATTTCTAGCCTATTTCAAACGCAGACCTCAAAGAGAAATCGATGTTCAAAAAAACATTGAAAACGTTGTTAATCAGGCCCATAAAGAGCTTGAATAATTTTATTCAAAAGCTCTACTATGTTAAATTAACCTTATGCCTTTTAAGAACATTGCCATAATAACGAACACAAATAAAAAAGACGCGGTTGCCCAGACGCCAAAACTAATTGACTGGCTACAAAAGAAAGGTATAGATGTAAAAGTAGCCAAAGATGTTGCAACCGAGCTGAAATGTGAGGGTTTAGCTTGTGATAAGGATGAGCTAGTAAGGGATACTGACCTGATAATAACTATGGGTGGAGACGGCACGGTTCTTAGGGCGGTAAGCATTCTTCAAGGCAAACCCGTTCCCATATTAGCAATAGATTATGGCAAATTTGGTTTTCTACAAGAAGTAAATCCCGATGACTTATTCAGAGACCTTGAATTGGTACTTGCCGGTGAGTCATATTTTGAAGAGAAAAAACTTTTAAAGGCCAAGTTCAACCACAGCACTTTCTATTTCCTAAATGATCTGGTTGTCAGTCACGACGGCTTCAGAATAATGCAGATAAAGACTTTTGTTAACGGGACATATTTTTATGAGTATGCGGCTGACGGGATGGCAATAGCTACGGCTACGGGTTCGTCGGCTTATTCGTTTTCGGCAGGTGGACCGATTGTTAGTCCCGGCTCAGATGTCACACTTATAACGCCGCTAAATCCGCATACATTATTAAACAGAAGTATAGTCTTGCCCGCAGACGATGTGATTACGTTAAAGATCGCAAGCATAGACGGAAAGCTGAAACTATCAGGCGATGGGTTATCAATACATCATGGGGAACCGATTGATATCGCGGTAAGCGGGTCTGACAAGACGGTAAGATTTCTAAAACTTAGGGAGAGCGATTTTTTTGGCTTTCTTAGAAAAAAATTAGTCACCCTGGTAGGTGTAAACAATGTTGATTGACGGTACGGCTAAGCTCGATAAAAAGACAAAAAATCTTGTAAAAAGGCTTAGGCCGGATGACATAGCAATAATCGATCACCTCGACCTTGATAGGGTTACAGCTGAAGCACTTCTGGAAACCGACGTCAAACTTGTCATCAACGCTTCAAGTTTTTGCTCAGGCCGTTATCCGAACAGTGGGCCGTATCTTTTACTCAAGGCTAACGTCGCACTCATAGATAATATTGGTCCCGAAGTCTTCGAGGCAGTAGATGAAGGCGATCGGTTGATGATAAAGAAAGGTGTGATTTTCAAAGACGGAAAAGAGCTTTTGAGCGGTGAGATATTAAGCCAGGACAAGCTCGAATCGGTCTTAGAAAAAGCGAAAGAAAACATAACTGATGAAATCGATAAATTTGCGGTAAATACTCTCTCTTATGTCCAAAAAGAAAAAGGATTTTTTGCGACGATCCAAGAGCTACCCCAGCTAAATATTAGTCTTGTAAACAGGCATTGCTTGATCGTAGCCAGGGGCTATGATTATAAGGAAGACTTGAAAATGCTTAGGACTTATATTAGAGATCTCCGGCCCGTTTTGATCGGTGTCGATGGTGGAGCGGACGCTTTACTCGAAGAAGGCTCTAAGCCTGATATCATTATTGGGGACATGGACAGTGCTAGTGACAAGGCACTCAAGTCCGGAGCACAGTTAATCGTTCATGCTTACAAAGACGGCAAAGCTCCTGGCTCAGAGCGACTTGATAAATTGGGCCTAAAAGGAAGCGTGTTAACGGCAGCAGGTACCAGCGAAGATATAGCCATGCTTTTAGCATATGAAAAAGGTGCCGAGCTTTTGGTGCTGGTAGGTTCACATGCAAACCTAGTAGAATTTTTAGACAAGGGACGCGAAGGGATGGCATCGACGTTTCTTATGCGTTTAAAGGTTGGAGACAGACTGGTAGACGCAAAGGGTGTAAATAAATTGTATGAAGCGCGTGCAAAACTATCTCATCTGGTAATATTATTAGGGGCTGCTATGGTAGCGGTATTGGCGATAATATCAGCATCTCCTACTGTTAGAAATTTTATCAGCTTGATTTTTTCGAGAATTCAGTTGACATTGGGACTGTAAGAATTTGGGGCAATAATGAGAAACGAAAAACGAGGTTAGCATGTTTGATATGAGATATCACATAGTCTCTTTAGTCGCCGTTTTTTTGGCCTTGGCGATTGGAATAATGCTCGGTTCTTCGATTGAGAACAGAGGAGTCTTGAAAGACCAGCAGGAGAGGCTCGTAAAAAGTATTGAAAAAGACATTGCTAGCATAAAGACCAAAAACACGGACCTTCAAAGCCAGCTACGGGCTCAGAAAGCGTTCGAATCCGAAGTGTCAACAGCTCTTATTAAGGACAGGTTAGAAGGAAAGAATATCGCAGTTCTATATTTTAAAAACGCCGGCTCAGAGACTTTAAAAAGGGCTTCCTTGGAAGCTCTTAGAAAGGCGGGAGCAACTGCCAAAGACATCGGATTAGACCGAAAAAAGATTCTTGAGCTCAAGATTGAAAACCAGGAAATCTCAACGTCTGAATCGACTAAAAAGTATGCTAATCTTGAGCAATTTAGTCTTGAGCTGACTACCGAACCCGGAGCGCTGCTGGCACAGCTTGAGCAAGAAGGGGAGCTTAAATTAAGCGAAGACTTTTTTCCGGTAGAAGCGGTAGTGATGTTCGCCGGCGGCAACAAACCAAACCTGGAAGAAATAGCTCTAGCTAAAGCTTTTAGAAAGAACAAGATAAAAACGGTCTTTATCGATAAGACTGATAACAAGTTTAGTAAGATAAGCCAATTTATCGAAGCAAACATAGATACCGTGGATAATATAGAAATGGTTTATGGGCGAATTTCTCTCGTTTATGCGATATTAGATTCACGTCGTGGTAACTACGGGGTAAAACCATCAGCAAAGCAACTGATGCCTATTCTTAGCAGGTAATGTGTAAGTCAGACGATATTTTCTTGAGTCAAAAATTATTATGCTAGGTCTTGATTTGCGAACAAAGCAGGATACATGAGAATAATCGCGGTCATTCCGACCTTTAACGAAGAGAATAAAATAGTGTCTACGATAGAAGCCCTAGAATCTCTGGCGGAGATTACAGAGATTATCGTGGCAGATGATGATTCGAGCGACAGGACTGTTGAAAAGGCTTTGGAGACTAAGGCATCGGTTATAAAGCATGCAAAAAATCTCGGCAAGGGCGAGTCCTTGAATGCGGTTCTTAAAAAACTGGACAAAACTGCTTGCGACGGCGTGATTTTGGCCGATGGTGATCTTGGGAAGTCGGCATCGGAGTTTAAGCGGCTCATAGATAATTTTGAAAAAAATAAAAAATTACTTATTGTTGCAGGTTTTGGCCGGCCTCAAAAAAAAGGCGGTATTGGTTTAGTCAAGGCACTTGCACGTTGGGCGATAAAAAGACAAGGCGGAGAATACGTTCAAACTCCTCTTTCGGGCCAAAGGCTTTTTGACGTTGAATTGCTGGATAAAATTCTGCCATTGGCATCCGGATTTGGGGTAGAAGTAGATATGTCAATAAAAGCATTAAAAAGCGGTTTTCAAGTAAAAGAGGTAGAGACGACGATGACTCACAATGAGACAGGCCGGGATGTTGCCAGTATAATGCATAGGGCCCGGCAGTTTAGGGATGTTTTTAAAGCGGTGCTCAGATCCGGGTATTCAAAGAATTCAGGGGAACTAAATTAGATGACCGGCATGATAATAGGACACGTGACAATATTTGCTTTGTTTGTCGGCGTTAGTCTTGCAAGCTCGTATTTTATGCTTAGGCTGCTCAATAATGCTAATTTCAAAGAAGAGAATTTCTTAAAACAGCAGGTAATAACCTCGTCAGGTGTCGTTTTCTTAGTGTTTTTGGCCTTTTATGCAATTTATCTACTTACTTATGGACAATTAATAGATCTTAAAGGGTGGCCTTATAGCTTATTGATAATAGCGTTTGGAATGGGTGTATTGGGGTTTTTGGACGATCTCTTTGGTGATCATCGGTTCAGCGGTTTTGCTGGTCACTTTGGAGCTTTGGCCCAAGGCCAGGTAACAACGGGGTTATTGAAAGCAATTTTGGGATTCGGGCTTTCGTTATTGGTCGCGATATTGGTTTCGGCTAGCTTTGTTGACGTCATTGTAAACGCCTTAATAATCGCGCTCTCAATTAACTTCTTCAACTTGCTTGACTTGAGACCGGGCAGGACCATCAAGGCCTTTCTTCTTTCGGCTGTTGTGATCTTTTTGCTTTCAAGGGTCGAGGGGCTCTGGTTAGTGAGCTTACCCGTATTGGCTCCGGTTGCCATCCTTTTGTGGTTGGACTTGAAGCTTTTATCGATGCTTGGAGATACGGGCTCAAATTTCTTAGGAGCCATGATCGGGGTATGGGTCGTGTACAGCTTTGAGTTAAAAATAAACCTTGCTGTCTTACTCGGGCTTATCATAATACATCTATACTCTGAAAAGCACTCGATAAGCGCGTTTATCAGTAAAAATAGGTTTCTTAGCTGGTTAGATAATCTGGGATTGTCAAAAAAGCCACAGCTCGATTCAGAGCGAGAATAGTCCAAAAATTCATTGTTTAAATCAAAAATAGTTTAGCAATTCCTAGATATTAATGTATTATGGATACTATACAAATGTGTTGTTTACATATGCATTTGTGATTATTTACGAGGAGAAGTGCTTGACAAAGCATATATTTGTAACCGGAGGCGTAGTCTCCTCTCTTGGGAAAGGTATAACCGCAGCTTCAATTGGACTTTTGCTTAAGAATCGCGGGCTTAAAGTTTCAATTCAAAAACTCGACCCCTATTTAAACTTAGATCCCGGCACCATGAGCCCTTTTCAACATGGTGAAGTCTTTGTTACCGCGGACGGTACGGAAACCGATCTCGACTTAGGCCATTATGAACGTTTTATTGATGAAAGCCTTACTAAGCATAGCAACGTAACCGCTGGTTCCATCTATTGGTCGATCTTGAAAAAGGAACGAAAAGGCAGTTATTTAGGTGGAACGGTCCAGATCATTCCCCACGTGACTAACGAAATAAAAGAAAGCATTTTAACGTTGGCAACGGATAATAAGCCAGATGTTGCGATAACGGAAGTCGGAGGAACTGTCGGCGACATCGAGAGTTTGCCTTTTTTGGAAGCGATTAGACAACTTAAAAAAGACGTAGGAAAAGAAAACGTGATATATGTTCATGTGACACTTGTGCCATTTATAGGAACGGCGGCTGAACTCAAGACAAAGCCTACTCAGCATAGTGTTAAAGAACTAAGAAGCATCGGTATACAACCTGATCTGATTGTTTGCAGGGCTGATAGAAAGCTCACGGAATCGGCCAAAAGAAAAATTGCCTTATTTTGCGACATCGATAAAAAAGCCGTGATTGAAGCTGTTAATGTTAAGAATATTTATGAAATCCCTCTTTCACTTAACAAGCAAAAAGCCGATGAGCAATTGCTCGAACTTTTATCTCTTAATGCTGACCCGGTCAAATTAGACAAGTGGCAGGCTTTTGTCGACAAGGTAGATGCTATAAAAGACAAAATAAGTATTGCCATAGTAGGGAAGTACGTTCAATTACCGGATGCTTACCTAAGTGTTTATGAAGCATTGAATCATGCGGGAATAAATCATAATCACAAAATAGACTTGCAATGGGTCGATGCTGAAGAGCTCACTCCTTCACAAGTAAAAGAAAAGTTGAAAAAGGCCAGCGGAATTTTAGTGCCGGGCGGTTTTGGTGTTCGGGGTATAGAAGGAAAGATAGCCGCAGCCAAATATGCAAGAGAAAATAATGTACCTTATCTGGGTATCTGTCTTGGCATGCAATGTGCGGTTGTCGAGTTTGCCCGAAATGTTGCAGGTCTCAAAAAAGCGAACAGTTCGGAATTTCAATCTGATACACCCTATCCGGTAATCGACTTGATGGAAGAGCAAAAAGATGTTGAAGACATGGGAGCTAGTATGAGGCTTGGCAATTACCCGTGCACGTTAATGCAGAATACGTTAGCTAAAAGTTTATACAAAAAAGATGAGGTTCAGGAGCGTCACAGGCATCGTTATGAAGTGAATAACAAGTTTAGACAAGAATTAGAGAAGGCGGGTATGGTTTTTAGTGGCCGCTCACCGGACGAAAAATTGATCGAGATGATCGAGCTAAAAGATCATCCGTATTTTATAGCTTCGCAGTTCCATCCAGAGTTTAAATCCAGGCCGATCAAGCCCCATCCACTTTTCAACGGTTTTGTCGGCGCCGCTATTAAGAATCAAAAAAAAATTGAACCTAATATAGCCGCTAAATTATAATTAAACTGATTGATTGCTGGGATAGCAAGATTTGTTTATGCTTCTAATTTTGATTTGGATAATTAAATGATCGATGAAAAAAGACTGTTAGGCACGCTGCACGAGCTTTTGAAAATAAATAGCCCCTCTAAGAAGGAGCGAATTCTCGGAGAATATATCGCTGGTTGTTTATCGAATTTAGGCATCGAGACTACAATTGACAACACTTCAGGAACAACGGGAGCTGATATTGGTAATCTTATTGCTCGTGTAGATGGCGGGCTGAGCGGGGATCCGATACTGTTTAGTGCTCACTTGGATACGATTGAGTCCACGCAAGATTTAGAAATCATCGAAAAAGATGGCCGCATATTAAGTAACGGTAAGAGCATTTTAGGGGCAGATGACAAAGCCGGTTTGGCAATAATCATTGAGATGCTCGAGACTCTTAAACAGAGTGGCCGTAAGCATCTGCCGGTCGAATTGGTCTTTAGCGTCTCCGAAGAGATCGGCTTAGTTGGGGCAAGTGCGCTGGATTTTACGAAACTACGATCAAGGATGGGGTTTTGTTTTGACGGCGGAGGAGATCCCTCTCATCTTATTATGAATTCACCGACCCAAGAGACTATCGAAGTAAGTTTTAGAGGAAAAGCAGTTCATGCGGGAGTTGAGCCTGAAAAAGGAGCAAACGCCATATATGCGGTTGCAAAGGCTGCGGCAGATTTTCCGCAAGGCAGGCTTGATGAAGATACTACTGCTAACCTAGGTACGATAAGCGGTGGGAAAGCGACAAATATTGTCGCTGACAATGCTGAATATAAAGCTGAAGTCAGAGGTCATGATCGTTTAAAGTTGGATGCAACGGTGCAGATGATAAAGCAGAAAGCGAAACAAGTAGCTGTTGATACAAAGACACAAGTTGATATTAACCAAAGCACATCTTTTGAAGGTTTTACACTAAATGAAGACGAATCCGTAGTAAAAATAGCCATAGACGCTTTAAAGGAATGCGGTATTAAGCCTGCATTTACCAAAAGCGGAGGTGGCAGCGATGCAAATATTTTTAATCAAAACGGTATCAAAACGCTCACCCTGCCAATGGGTGCGCAAAAGGCCCATTCAAAAGAAGAATTTGTTGACATAAAAAATTTTACAAAGGCTGCACAAATAGCGGTAAAATTAGTCGAGGCAGCGAGTGCAGGGCAAGCATAGAATATGTTTAGCACAAAGAAAACAATCGCAAAAAAAATAAAAATAAAAACGGAAGAAAAAATTGAAGTCGAGCTAGAAGACGGATCCTTAGCTATCGCTGATCCTTTGTTTGTTTCAAAGGTCGAAGAGGGTGATAGATTACTGGTCAATACGACAGCAGTTGATCTCGGTCTCGGAACCGGCGGCTATCATTATGTGATTTGTAATTTAGACAAAGCTGCTCACAAAGGTGGAGATGCTGCTCATATCATGAAGCTTAGATATACGCCGCTACAGTTTTCAACCTTAAGTGTCGACAGTCAGGAATCAAAGCATCACGAAATTCTTGCCGATAAGACATCGATAGAATCGATGCCTGTTATCGTGGGTAGTTTGCATAGCCAACTACCGGCCTTTACTGCAACTGCTAAACATCTAAATCCACAAGTCAAAATAGCCTACATAATGACTGATGGGGCGGCATTGCCGTTAAGTATAAGTAATTTGGCTCAAGAACTAAAAGAAAAAGGACTAATTGACGCCACGATTACGTGTGGGCAGGCTTATGGCGGCGACTATGATGCTGTAAATATTTATAGTGCTCTGACGTGCGCTAAATACGTTGCGAAGGCTCAGCTGGTATTTGTATCAATGGGGCCGGGGGTTGTAGGGACAGATAGCATTTTAGGCACCACGGCTTTAGAAGTCGGACAGACAGTTAACGCGATTGAGAGTTTAAAAGGCCGCTCAATTGTGATTCCCAGAATGTCTTTTAAGGATAAGAGAACTCGTCATCAAGGGATATCGCATCATACGATTACCGCGTTAAATAAAGTCGCTTTGACTAAAACGATCGTTGTTTTGCCTGAACTTGAAAAAAAGAAAAGAAATTATGTTCAAAAACAGCTTCAGGTAGCCGGGATTGATAATGAGCACAATGTTTTAAGTATAAAGAACGATGTTACTGAAAAGGCGCTTAAATCGTTTGGTTTAGAGCCAACGACGATGGGTCGAGGCTTTGATGAAGAGCCGGAGTTTTTTTTGGCGTGCGGCTGTGCAGCCATAAAAGCATTGCAGTATTGTAAATAATAAAGGACGGTCATATTGGAGTTTAACGACAAAGTCATCGGTTCAAAAACTCTTTACAAGGGTCACACTCTAAGTCTTGAGATCAAAAAGTTAAAGCATGAAACCGGTCTGGTTTATGAGCGAGAAATAATCGACAGAATGGACGCGGTTGCAGTCGTTGCCGTAAAAGACTCAAAAGTGGTGCTGGTTAAGCAGTTTAGGCCTCCAATCGATAAGCCGCTTTTAGAATTACCCGCAGGACTCATTGAAAATGACGATCCGGAAAAGACTGCCTACAACGAACTTATTGAGGAAACAGGTTACAAGTGTAATAAGCTGAAGTTGATGACAAAATATTATAGTAGCGCAGGATATACCAATGAAGTGATCCATATATTTGAAGCGGATGATATGGAGATGGTTGGAGCTAGGCCTGAACCGGAGGAGTTTCTGGAGATTGTCGAAATGCCGTTAAAAGAAGCGATGAGCGCGGCAAAAAACGGTGAAATAACAGATGCCAAGACCGTGATAGGCTTGCTTTTGCTCGAAACGAGCTCATAATGAACCGGACAGTAATTGGCACTAAGAATAAAGATGTCCTAAGCGACTTCTTGGATTACCTGTTGATTGAAAGAGGTCTATCCAAAAATACTGTTGAGGCTTATAAGAACGATCTTTCAAAATATATTGCTTTTCTTGATAAGAAAAAACTTAGCGTAGAAAAAAGCGATCAAAGCATCGTCAGAAATTACCTGAGCAGCCTTAAGAGCATTAGTCGGCGTTCGCAATCTCGTAGTATTTCGGCTATGCGTTCTTTTGACAAGTTTTTGGTCATTGAAAAACACACTGATGACCTCATTATGAACAATATTGACTCTCCCAAGAAAGAGCACGTTTTGCCCGAAGTGCTCGATGTAGACGTTGTCTTTAAACTATTGGAGCTCCCTAATCAATCCAGCGTTCTGGGCATCAGAGATAAAGCTATTCTAGAGCTTCTTTATAGCGCCGGTCTGCGCATATCCGAACTTGTGGGTCTTGACTGCAGTGATATTTATGCCGAGGATCGTTTGGTGAAAGTCACGGGAAAGGGCGCAAAACAAAGGATCGTACCTCTTGGCAAAAAGGCTCTAGAGTCAATAACGTATTACTTAAACCGCTCATGGATAAAACTGGCGGGTAGTAAGCGGCCGACGGAGTTGTTCTTAAATCACAGGGGTAAAAGAATAAGCCGTCAGGGAACGTGGTTTGTTATCCAAAAATATGCAAAGAGCCTCGAAATCAAAGTATATCCTCATGTCTTAAGACATTCATTTGCAACGCATATGTTAGAAAACGGTGCCGACTTGCGAGCCGTTCAGGAAATGCTTGGCCATGTTAGCATTTCGACTACCCAAATATATACTCATTTGAGCCAAGCTCATCTAAAAAAGGCTTACCATAAGTATCACCCTCGAGCCAAAGCTTAGTTGGTTAGTCGTTAGCAAAAATAGTTCAAATAAACAGTGACGGATTAACCAATGACGCTATTTAGCGAGCGTAGACTGGCATCATAAAGAGGCCCAGGAAGTATACAAAAATAACAATTCCCGCGATCATTATTCCGATTCTGGCCACAGTTTTGGTTTCTTGATTTGTTGGTTTTTCTTTAGCATTTTTCATATCATTTATTTGCGCAATAATAGCACTTCTTAAACCTAAGGCTTGATTAGAGGTTTATACTTTTGCATAAGAACGTGGATTTAACTGATAATAAAACTATGAGCATCTACCTACAAGTAATGTCCAATGAGTAAAACGATGCGCTGTCTTCTATTGATAATGGACGGTGCCGGTGTCGGAGAACTTCCCGATGCTCGTTTATATGGTGACGCGGGCAGTAATACCCTTGGAAACATTGGCCAGCAGGCAAAACGGTTATCTTTGCCTAATTTCGAAAAACTTGGCCTAGGGAACATAATCGAGATTAAAGGGGTTAAACCGGCGCAAAAGCCGTTAGCTGCTTACGGCAAATGTAATGAGCTTTCTGCCGGAAAAGACACGATGACCGGTCACTGGGAGATGATGGGCGCAGTAAGCAAAAAAGCGTTTCCGACGTATCCGGATGGTTTTGGCCCGGAAATGATCATGTCTTTTGAAGATTGTATAGGAAAAAAAGTACTCGGAAACAAAGCGGCGTCAGGTACAGAGATAATCAAAGAGCTTGGAGCTGAGCACTTAAAGACAGGTGAGCCGATAATATATACATCGGCCGATAGCGTTTTTCAAATTGCGGCACATAAAGAAGTAGTAAGTCTTGATGAGTTGTATGAGATGTGTGAAAAGGCTTATGATATATTCGTAAAAAGCGGACAGCTGGCAAGAGTGATAGCCAGGCCTTTTATTGGAAAAAAAGGTTCTTTTACAAGGACCTACGAACGCAAAGATTTTTCGTTAAGCCCGCCTCCAAATATTTTAGATAATTTTAGCGAAAAAGATGTACCGGTCATAGGAATCGGCAAGATTGGCGAAATATTTTCCGGACGCGGTATCACTAAAGAAATACATGGGTCGGGCAACGAGGATTTACTGAACCTAACAGTAAAAGAATTTGGATCAATAAAAAATGGCCTGGTATTTACTAATCTGGTCGATTTTGACACTTTGTGGGGGCATCGCAACGATGTAGACGGTTTTGCAAATGCGCTCATGCACTTGGACAGTTGGATAGACAGGGTCACGAAGTTACTAGGCGACAATGACATTCTTATAATATCAGCTGATCACGGGTGTGATCCGACGACAAAAGGCACTGATCATACTCGCGAATATGTGCCGGTCCTTGTTACCGGACCCAAGATAAAGAAGGGTGTGGACCTTGGAATTAGAAAAACTTTTGGCGATATAGGCCAAACGGTAGCTGATTTCTTTCACGTCCGCAAAAGCGGCGCAGGTCAAAGTTTTTATAAACAGATCAACGAGCGTTAGTTTGCAAATTATCTTTGACCGGTTTACTTTTAACCGTAACCGGATGTTTAACAATTGGAGCAGTGTCTTTGATGTTTTGATCATCATCGCCAACACCGATCATCCAGAGTCGTTTGTAAACCGTATTTACCTGCAAAAATACGAAAGTTTTGTAGAGGCTTCGGTACCGAACAAAACTTTTAAACACTCGCCAATAAATTGCTAAACGAGAGTATATTTTTTTGGCTGTCCAATCGTAGAGTGTTCGAAGCTCTTTGACTGTCATCCACTTTGGTTGAAAAACAACATGAGTTGCATCATAGTATTGCCAGTTGCTGTGCAGTACTCTGTTTTCCTTTTCAAGTCTTGTGCGTAGTGCCGTTCCAGGAAAAGGAGTTAAAACCGTTAGTTGGGGCATTTCAATATTATTTTTTCTGATAAATTTGACTGTTTTTTTGTAAACTGCATCATCGTCATCATCGAAACCTAACACAAAACAACCGATTATCCCTATTCCCGCTTTGTGTATTTTCTTGATACTTGATTCATATTCTTTGACTTGATTGACCTTTTTGCCCATTGAGCTTATTGCATCTTCGCTTAGTGACTCAAAACCTATCAGCATGCCGACGCAGCCGCTTTCTGCCGCAAGCCTTAACAGTTCTTCGTCATTGGCAAAATTTATGGAACATTGGCTAATCCACCTTAGATTCATCTTAGGCTTTGCGATAGCAAGCTGTCTGAACAGTTCTTTTGCATACTTGGGACTGCCAATGATGTTGTTGTCTGTGAAAAAGATAAAATCTTCGTTGAGTTCTACTACTTCTTGCACAACATCTTCCACCGGTCTGTAGCGCATTTTATTTCCAAAAAACTCTGTTGTAGAGCAAAATTCACAGGTAAAAGGACAACCGCGTGAAGTTTCGACTTTAGGGATATTAACATACATCTTATTTTTCATAAGATTGTGCTTTGGCATCGGAAAATCTTTAAGCGCAGGCTTTGCAGTCAAACGGTAGTACGTTTTTAGTTCATCATTCTTCAGGTCTTCAAAAATGGTAGGGAAAAGTCCTTCCGACTCGCCGATAACAACAGAATCTGAGTATTTAGCGGCTTCTTCCGGGACTGCGCTTACGTGGACACCGCCCATCAAGACCTTGACTCCACGATTTCTAAAATCCGATGCGATCTCATATGCGCGGGTCGCAGAAGGCGTCATGGTCGTAATGCATGCCAGGTCGACTTCACTTGAGAAATCAATAGGTTCGACGTTTTCATCTATTATCTTGACATCGTGTCCTTCCGGGATTTGAGAAGCTATAACCGGCAACGTTAGCTGACTCATATAGCATTTGCCATATAGTTTAACGCTCGACGGATGTTTTGGCTGAATTATAAGTACGTTCATAATATATCTCTTTGCGATATTGACATTTAGTAGATTACCTAATAGGGGGCTCGGCTAAACGAACAATACTAAAAACATAGCAAATACCGCGAATCGTAATCAATCCTTTTTAATGAGATTATGCAATTATGACAGCCAGCATAGCAGCGGTCAAGGAAACAGCATGTCATATATCTTGTGACATAAACAGCATGTCATATATCCTGTGACATATTGCTGTTTGATAAGCGATTTGGGGTTGAAATAACGAGCTCGATCAAGCCTTATGATATCCTTTTGTAATGGATATTTTAACCGATAGGAAAAGGGACGTACTTCAAGCTACGATAAAAGAATATATAAAAAATGCAAAGCCGGTCTCTAGTAAGCACCTTAAAGGCTGCGGTTTTCAGATCAGCTCAGCGACACTGAGGTGTACTCTGGCTGCACTAGAGGTTGACGGTTACCTTAATCATCCCCATACATCAGCAGGCCGGATACCGACGGAAAAAGGTTATATGTATTATGTGAACCTAATATCAAAAAATTTGATATTAGGTTTAGAGCAAAGACGCTACATAATGGACTTTTTTTCTGCACAAACAGATGCTGAAGTTTTGAAAAAAGAGACTTCGAAATTTCTTGCCGAGATCACTTCTTATTTAGGGATTGTGACGGGAAGTTCAAATAGAAAGATAGGAGTCAAGCACGTAGATCTGGTCGTGTTGAATAGCTCTCAGTTGTTAGTAGTGGTAATAAGCAAAAGCGGTGAGATATTTAAAGAAACAGTGCATATAAGAAAACATGATTTTGATGTCCAAGAGCTTGAAAATATTTTGAACAGAGAATTAAGCGGCCTCGATACAGAAGCTGTTAAAGAAAAGTGTCGATATCTATCGGCTGTTGGTTTGTATGGCTCTCTTTTTGATGAAGTAAGTTCGAAATTGATCCAGTTATTAGAAAACGAGCAAAGTGATTTTTATTATGACGGCATCACAAATCTTTTAGATTTTCCAGAGTTTAGCGCAATAAATGTTTTTTCCGGTGTTTTGGATTTTTTCGAAGAAGGCCATGCTACGCTCGCAGATATAGGAGCAAAAATCGGAAATGGTGATTTTTATATAGCCATAGGGCGAGAATCTTCAGCGCTTTCACTTGATCAAGCAAGTCTTATTTTGGCTCCGTACTGTAACAGAGACACTGTTGTCGGTGCTGTCGGCCTTTTAGGACCTATGAGGATGGATTACGGAAAGGCTCTTGCGGCGACAGAATGCGTTGCCGGTAATCTTACTCAAACGCTACAAAAAATGGCTTAATGCTCGATATCGTCGTTAGTTGATTTCCGGAGACCAGATGACCCACAGATTTTATATTACCCCCAAAGAATTAAATCTTAAAAATGAGACCGCAGTTATTATAGGTGCGGAATATGATCATGCATCAAAGGCTCTTCGCCTAGGAGTAGGTGATGAGATAGAATTATTTGACGGTCGCGGAAATGTTTTTGACGCAAAAATAGTGTCTGCTGAAAAGAAAATGTATCACGTAGACATTAAGGAAAAGTTTAAGGAAGACTTGGATTATTCGTTGGCAGTTTATATCGGCTTACCTAAGGGTCGCAAAATGGATGTCATTGTTAATATGTTGACGCAAGCCGGAGCTACTCTAATAGGCGCCTATAAAAGTAAGTATACGGAGGCCAAGGGAGGCGCTGAAAAAGCTCAAAGATTGAATAAGATCGCCGTGGAATCATGTAAGCAATCTAAAAGATCTTGGTTGCCGAAAATCAGTCCGGGCCTTGAATTTGGCGATATGCTCCGGGAGATAAAAGGGGCTAAGAAAACCGTTGTTTTTTATGAAAATGCTGATAGTTATATTGAGCCTGAGCAATTTAAGTCTGATGACCTAGCACTTATTATCGGGCCTGAAGGCGGATTTGCACAAGAGGAAATCGAATCGCTAAAAGGCGGCAACGTGATTATCAGCAGGCTTAGCGACGCTATCTTAAGAGTGGAAACGGCGGCTTTGGCAGCAGTGCAACTCGGCCGTTACGCGCAGTTGGCGTAAGATTGCCACAAAATACAGTTCAAAACATCTTATTTTTCGAAAACTCTCAAGATAAAAAGGTTTCTTGCCGATAAACAAAGTAGGACAAGGAACTTAAATGATCCCACTAAAGATCCACTGGCCCAAATCTAAGCCTCCGCTAATAACGGCTATCCTCATAGCCGTAAATACGATCATATTCTTATTTACTTATAATACAAAAGGCTTTGAAGCTATAGTTGAGGAATTTGCCTTCAAGCTGGGGCCGACGGCATTTTGGAGTTGGTTTACTTCACTTTTCTTGCATGCCGATTGGGTTCATCTGATTGGCAACATGGTCTTTTTGTATGTGTTTGGGAGCTTGTTGGAAAATGTTCTCAGTCGACATAAATATATCGTATTGTACCTGTTTGGCGGCCTGGTAGCCGCTATGGTTCAAGGACTTGTGTTCTTAACGATTTCCGCGGATAAGATCAGCGAGTTCTCAGTCATCGGTGCTTCGGGTGCGATATTTGCCTTACTAGGGGTCGTTATGGTTCGGTTCAGGCAAAACAAAGTAACGTGGTACGTGATAACGCCGCTGTTTTTGATCGAGCTGCTTTTAATACCTTCAGGTTTTGCCGGTCCGCTTGGGTCGATATTAGGAATAATAATCTTTATGTTTATTCTTTCTTATGGTTTTAATAATGACGTTCCCGCGTATCAGTTGGTCACGGTTTGGCCCGCGTTTACCATAACTGCTCTGGCCACAGGTGTTTCATATTTAGTGTTGCAGCTTGGCTTTGGTTTTTTACAGATCGCTAAAGGTGAGATAGCCGGCGTTGCTTATTGGGCGCACACGGGAGGAATTATTGGCGGCCTCATAATGGTCAGGGTCTACGGAATAGGTGCCGACGCTTTAAGAGAATATATGGCTCAAGACGGAGCAAGCCTGTTTCGGCAAGGGCGCTATAAAGAGGCGGCTTCTAAGTATGACGAACTAATAGAAAAAGGTGTTCCCGATAATTATTTCATCAGAAAAGCGGCAAGAGCTTGGGCGCTGGCCGGAAATGTTGGCAAGAGTGCAGCTTATTTCAAGCAAGCCTTTGACGCTTATTACTCAAAGGGCATGAAAGAAGAAGCTTCTCAAGTCTATGACGACATCCAAAACTATGTTCCCAGTCACAGCTTTGATATACAAACGGAACTAAAGTTATCCTCGTTATGTCAAACGCAATATAAATTGGAAGCGGCCATGAGAGGGTACCAAAAAATCGTGACAAAATGGCCGGATTCGCAAGAAGCAGAATTAGCTGATCTTAGAATAGCTCAGGTCTACGAAAAAATGGGCAATAAAAAAGTTGCTGCCGACAATTACTCTAACTTTTTAAAAAAATACCCCGCCAGCCGTTGGACCGGACTCGCTAAACAATGGCTAAAAAAAGATAAAATCAAGCCTGCTTAACAATAACCTCTCTAGCTAAATCAAAATATGTTTTCGTATACTAATAAAATGAAGTTTTATATAAAGACTTTGGGGTGCAGGGTCAACCAAAGCGAAAGTGAAGACATTGCCGGAAAACTGGCTGAAAAAGGACTAACACAAACAAAGTTACTCTCATTAGCCGAACTGGTAATAATAAACACGTGCACGGTTACAGCTGTTGCTGATGCTAAGGTCAGACAGTTTATTAGTAAGGCGAGCAAGGATGATTCCAAAAGAGTCATCGTCACCGGTTGTGCGGTCGCTAATGAGCATTCGGGTCTTAAGAAATTTAAAAACGTCGAATTTGTGGCGCAGGAGAGCAAAGAAAACTTAGCAGAAAAAATTGCTTCGATCGGCGTAAAAAAGGTTCGGCAAACCATGAGAAGTCGGCCTTTGCTTAAGATGCAGGACGGCTGCGACAATCATTGCACTTATTGCATAGTCCCCTCGGTTAGAGGGAGATCAAAAAGCACCTCCTATTCGCAAGTGATGGATAATGCAAAGCTATTGGTAGAGCAAGGATTTAAAGAGATAGTCTTGACCGGCGTCGACATAGCCGCTTACGGATATAATAAAAAGACGCTTGCCGATATCGTAAACGATATTTTGGAAATAGACAGCTCTTTCAGACTAAGACTAAGTTCGGTAGAGCCGCAAAGCATCAAAGACGATCTATTGTCTATATTTTCTCAAAATGATCGCATATGCTCTCATATACATATCCCTCTTCAAAGCGGCAGCAACCGGATACTCAAGTTAATGAACAGGCCTTATGCTGCTGAAAGTTTTCTTGCAACTGTAAAAGAGTTTAGAAAAATACGCAGCGACATCGCAATAACGACTGATATTATTGTCGGCTTTCCTTCCGAGTCTGAAAACGATTTTAAAAGAACGTTAATGATTGCAAAAGAAGCAGGGTTTTCAAAGATCCATGCATTTCGCTATTCGAAAAGGCCGGGGACAAAGGCTTTTAATATGCCAAACGCGGTATCGGAAGAAGAAAAGAAGATGCGAGCAAAAGAGCTTAGCAGCTTGGCCGGTTCTCTTGCCGCTCGATCTTCCAAAAATCTAATAGGAGAAAAAGTCCAAGTTTTAATCGAGAAAAAAGAAGGAAAGTATGTTAGAGGGCTGACATCAAATTACAAAGTAGTTTATTTAAAGGATAGAGCTGATAAAGGCCGGCTTTTTGATGCCGTAATAGATAGCTATAAAGAGGGCAAACTTTTTGGTAGACTAAGGTGGGAGTAAAGGATTGGTGTGATGGCGGATTGTTTGTTTTGCTCCATGGTAGGGGGCGAGGTTGAGACCAATAAAGTATATGAAGACGAGACTGCCTTTGCATTTAACGATATAGTGCCGCGGGCGCCTGTACACGTTCTGATAATTCCTAAAAAACACATCTCTTCATTACGCGAAGCTGAAGAAGAAGACGAAAAGCTTCTAGGCCATCTCTTATATGTGGCCAAAAAAATCGCTGAGCAGCTTAAAATAAGCACCGGTGGCTACAGAATCGTGATAAACAACGGTGATGATGCCGGTCAAGAGGTAGGTCATATACATGTCCATTTGCTTGGAGGCCGGGAGATGGGCTGGCCGCCGGGATAACTGAACGGAGAAATAATTTGGCTTTAATAGATGATATTAAAAATGATCTAAAAGACGCGATGCTGAGCAAAGAGAAGTTAAAAGTCTCGACATTACGTTTATTGCTTTCTTCAATAAAGTATCGCCAGATAGAAAAAGGCGAAGAGCTTGATGATAATGAGATAATTGCAGTACTTAGCACCGAAGTTAAAAAGCGTCGCGAATCCGCAGAAGAATACTCTAAAGCTGAGCGAAAAGAGCTTGCGGAAAAAGAAGAAGCTGAGATCAAGGTCATTGAAAAATATTTGCCCGAACAGATGACTGATGATGAGATTACTAAGCTTATCGATCAGGCAATCGATGATACCGGTGCTGAATCTAAAAAGGATATGGGCAAAGTGATGCAGCAGTTGATGCCAAAAACAAAAGGCCGAGCTGATGGCCGAAAAGTAAGCCAGATCGTCACTGAAAAGCTAGGCGATTAACTCCAGAGCCCCTTTTGATTATCACGGGTAATAAAATTTGTCGGAAAAGATATAATTAGCATATGAAGTTAATTGAAAAGATTATCGAGATTCATGACCATGGCAATCTCATTAGAGTCCTCGGTCATCACGATGAATTGATAAGATTAATCGAAGACCAATTTGTAAGTGACATTTTAGTCAGAGGTAACCAGATCAAGATTAAAGGCCCTGCCGAAGAAGTCGAAACTATTGCAAATGTTTTTGATGAATTGATCAAACTAGTCGAGGCGGGCAGCGAAGTAAGCCCCGCTTCTGTTCACAAAACTATTGAGATGATAAAAGAGGACGTTGTTCCCAGCGAGGTCGCAAAAAAAGCTGTCGTTTATCATCGTGGAAGAGTAATTGCCCCAAGAACGCCCGGACAAAAGAAATATATAGAAGAGATCGGTAGGAATACCATAACGATTGCTATCGGTCCGGCGGGAACAGGTAAGACCTATCTGGCCATGGCTTGGGCAGTAAAGGCGCTTAAGGAAAAAGAAATAAGCCGAATTATTTTAACGCGTCCAGCGGTCGAGGCCGGTGAAAAGCTGGGCTTTCTGCCGGGCACTTTGTCTGAGAAAGTAAATCCTTACCTAAGGCCTTTGTATGATGCGCTATATGACATGATGGACGCAAAGGAATTTCAAGCTTTGATGGAGCGCGGCACCATAGAGGTGGCTCCCTTGGCATTTATGCGAGGGCGATCCCTAAATAATGCTTTGATTATTTTAGATGAAGCCCAGAATACAACTCCTGAGCAACTTAAAATGTTTTTAACAAGACTTGGTTTTGGCTCAAAAATGATCATCACCGGAGATATAACGCAGGTCGATTTGCCCGAAAGCGACGGATCCGGTCTGGTCAAGGTGCAGGAAATCCTTAAAGACACGTCAGATATTAGTTTTGTAAGGCTTAGCGCAAAAGATGTTGTCAGACATAAGTTGGTCCAGTCTATTGTCGAAGCGTACAAGAGCATGGAGTAGTCCTTTTTACTTTTAAAATGGAAATAATTGTTAGCGATAGGCAAAACTCTAAGATAAATATTGATTTAATCGAAGATCTTAGCGATCATTGCTTAAGTCGATTAAATGCGGCGGCGGACACAGAGCTTAGTATGAGCCTGGTGTTGGCTGACGAGATATCTCAACTTAATTTGCGTTACCGAAAGCAAGACAAGCCGACTGATGTGCTTTCATTTTCCTACAAAGAAGAACCTCAGATTATCAAATTGCTCGGTGATATTGTATTATGCCCGGAGCAAGCTCAAAAGAAAGCCAAGGAAAATGAGAGAGATTTTGACGAGTACTTTGCGCTTTTGATTGCTCACTCAATATTGCATTTGTTCGGCTATAGCCATGACGATGATGACGATGCTAAAGTAATGTCAGAGAAGGAACAACAGTTGCTCAAAAGCTTTGATTTTGGCAACAGGTCATTTAAATGAACCAAAACAAGTCTAAATCGCTAATCGATAGCTTTAACAACGCGATTGAGGGAATCATATATGTTTTGAGAACTCAGCGCAACATGCGATGGCATTTCTTAATCGCTCTTGGAGTGCTGGTTGGCAGCATTTTTCTTGGAATACGCAAAGAGCAATTCATCCTTCTGCTGTTTTCAATAAGCTTTGTCCTAGTTGCCGAGCTGATAAATACTGCAATCGAGTCGGCAATCGATATCACATCTACCACCTATGATCCCTTGGCAAAAATTGCTAAAGATGTCGCTGCAGCGGCTGTGCTTCTCGCTGCTATCAATGCTATCGTGGTCGGAATATTGATATTTAACGATAAGCTCGGTGGTTGGACCATAGCTTTGGTCTCGCGCCTGCGGACAATGGAGGTCTATGTTACCGTAGCAGCCATATTTATTGTCTTGATCCTCGTCGTAATTGCCAAGACTTTTAGGGGGCAGCGAAGTTTTTTAAAGGGTGGCTGGGTTAGCGGCCACGCCGCACTATCTTTTACTATATTTACGACAATAGTGTTTATCACAAAAGGAAATTACTTGATCTTTATACTTGGGCTTATAATGGCATTACTTGTGTGCCAGAGTAGGGTCGAGGCAAAAATCCACACGGTCAAAGAAGTGAGTGCTGGCGCGGTGCTCGGGTTTTTAGTTACACTACTATTGTTTCAGGTATTCATCGGGAGGCCTCTTGGAGGTTAGTATAGTATTATCGGCAGTCGGGCTTTTCTTGCTCGTCATTTTGTCTGCCATGACTTCTGCAACTGAAACGGCTATCACATCGGTAAATAGGATCAAAGTAAGGCAAAAAGCCGAAGAAGGCTTATCAAGCGCGAAGATCCTCGAAAATCTTTTATCTCACCCGGGTCGTTTCTTGGCTACAGTATTGTTTTTGAATAACCTTGCAAATATTGGAGCAGCAGCATTAGCGACTAGTTTTGCGGGCCGGTTGGGTCTTCCTGCGCCGACAGCGATTGCGACCGGAGTAATGACTTTTATAATCTTGATCTTTGCAGAGCTTTCTCCAAAAACGTTGGCTGTTCAGAAAGCCGATACCTTAGCGTTTGCTCTCGCAAAACCTTTGAATATAATCGACAAAATATTTTATCCGCTTGTACGAGTCCTAATTATTATCGCCAACATTGTCTTGAGGATATTCAGGGTCAAGACAATGAAGCAAGGACCGTTTGTCACAGAAGAAGAGATCAGAACGATGGTATCGGTCGGAGAAGAAGAAGGTGTTATCCAGGAAGAAGAACGCGAGATGATAGACTCTATATTCGAATTCGGCGACACTATCGCAAAAGAAATAATGGTGCCCAGAATGGATATAGTAGCGGCAGAAAAAAACACGCCGGTTTCGAAAATCCTTCGCACCGTTTTGCACGAAGGATTTTCCAGGATCCCGATTTATGACAAGACAATCGATAATATCGTCGGTGTCATATATGCAAGAGATCTTTTGATTCATTACAGCAAAGGAAAGACAAAGATTACGCTATCAAAGGTAATCAGACCGGCTTTTTACGTACCGGAGACAAAAAAGGTAATTGATTTATTAAAAGAACTTCAGAAAAGAAAGATCCACATGGCCATTGTGGTGGATGAGTATGGAGGTACTGCGGGCGTTATAACTATAGAAGACATGCTTGAGGAGATCGTAGGCGAAATATTTGACGAGTATGATCTTGAAGAAGTACTGGTTGAAAGGATCGATCCGAACAATATTAGAGTAGATGCCAAAGTCGACTTGGATGAAATAAATGAGGTCTTGGAGATTGATTTACCGGATGCTGAGTATGAGTCGATCGGCGGCTTTGTGTTTAATCTGTTCGGCAAGATACCGGCAGCGGGCGAAAAAATTGATTATAATAGTCTTACGTTCACTGTTGAGCAAGTAGTAAAGAGAAGGATGTCAAAGATACTGATCACTAAGACGGAAAAAGAACCGGAAGTTGATGAAGCCAAGCAAACAAACAGTAAATAAACTAATAGAAGAGGCGACAAAAGTCAGAGAGCATGCTTATGCACCGTACTCAAAGTTTGCTGTTGGAGCGGCGGTGCTGTGTGAAAACGGCCATATATTTGGTGGTTGTAATGTTGAAAACGTTGCTCTGGGCCTCTCCATCTGCGCCGAAAGAAGTGCTATTGTAAAGGCTTTCTCAGAAGGGTGCAGGGATATTGAAGTAATAGCTATCGTCGCCGACTCTCCTTCTCCTTCTTCTCCGTGTGGTATTTGTCGTCAGGTGTTCTACGAATTCAACCCGAACATGATTGTTGTGCTGGCTAATTTGCAAGGCGATGCAATAATCAAGAGCGCTTCAGATCTATTGCCTTACGCGTTTAAAAGACATCGCGAGAATGATTCACTTGAGCCCGACAAGGTCAAAAAATCCTAAAATTGTCATCTAAAACCACTAGAGTCAAAGTAAAAAAGATTAGCAATTTTACTTCCGCCGAGTTATTAGAGCTCGAACATTTAGAAAAGAAAGTCTTTGAAGAGGCAGCCTTAAACCGTTGGACACTTCCTATCATTGCTCGCTATGGCAGTCTCTTCTTGTTAACAATCAATAATCAGACAGCTGGTGTCGCGAGTTTTATGAGTAAACAACGGCAAGCCTTTTTGGTCGGGTTTTGGGTTAAGACTGAATTTCGCAGCCAAGGTATGGGAGGGTTCTTTCTGGGCGAGTGCCTTGAGGCTTTGCTTAAGGAAAACATATCTACGGTCGAAGTAACTGTCTCCGTTGAAAACAAACGGGCGCGCTCACTTTACAAAAAAACCGGCTTTAAGTTAGTCGAAAAAATAAGCGATTTTTACGGACCCGGCGAGACAAGGCTTTTACTCCAACTTAATCTGTTAAAATAATTGATAATAACTTAGCGCTTGATGATAAGAAGCGGCTCTTGCCGCTTTAATTAAGGGATTATTTATGAGTAAAGATTTTAAGTCAGGGTTTATGGCGGTAGTCGGTCGGCCAAATGTTGGTAAATCGACCCTAATAAATTCACTGGCAAAAGAAAAACTGGCGATTGTTTCCGATAAGCCGCAAACTACTCGCAATACGATAAGGGCTGTGGTCAATAAGGCGAACGCTCAACTAGTTTTGATTGATACACCGGGGCTTCACAAGCCTAAGGATGAGTTTAGCAATAGCCTTAATAAAAAGACTCACAATGCCTTAACCAGCGTTGATGTCATAGCGCTGATGGTCGATGCCTCAAAGATTATCGGCAGCGGTGATTGTTTTATTGCTGATAAAATCGCTGACATCGAAAAGCCAAAAATACTTCTTTTGAACAAGGTGGACCTGATAAGCAAAGAGGAAATAAAGACTCAGCTTGAGGTAGCTTCACACATAGGAAGTTTTGAACATATCATCAGCATTTCTAGCAAGGACGGCGACGGGCTACAAGATTTTCTTAGCAAGAGTATTGAGTTGTTGCCGGAAGGGCCCCGTTATTATCCCGAGGGAATGATAACTGACCAGCCCGAAGAAAAAATAATCGAAGAGTTTATCAGAGAAAAAGTTTGCCGGCATACTCGGGAGGAAATTCCCCACAGCGTGTTTATTGACGTGACTGAGATGGAGCCTCAAAAAAACAAAGATATCGTCAAGATATGGGCTGATGTTGTTGTTGAGCGCGAATCTCAAAAAGGT
>LAZR01000534.1_pt1 | contig 29526 bp, 46 predicted proteins | sample 329461 | NCBI WGS metagenome assembly LAZR01 (sample SAMN03002196, study PRJNA259156) | marine sediment metagenome | biome: sea floor; feature: Hydrothermal impacted sediments; material: marine sediment; isolation source: Loki non-amplified sample from Loki's castle hydrothermal vent sediment ...
TTCAATTATGTTAGAATTACATCCATCTAAAATTCCAGAAGATTTAAAGAAATATTTTAAACCAAAGAGAAAATATGGGCCTTGGATTTTAAGAAATTCGATTATATGGTATAAAAGAAACCCAATTCCTAATTCAGCTAAGGATAGGTTCACTACTGATTTTGAATATATTTTCTTTTTTGTAAAGAGTAGGAAGTATTTTTTTGAACAGCAACTTGAACCTTATGCTGAAGCAACTATCAATGATGATAGATTTGGAAAGACTGATTTAAACATAACTACTATTAAAGAAGGTTATGAAGAAGCTGGAGCACAGGATCCTATTGAAATGAAGAAGAGGATATTTGGCAAGGGTTTAACTCTTGGTAGGAATAAAAGGTGTGTGTGGGATGTTACCACCAAATCTTTCCCAGAAGCACATTTTGCTGTTTACCCTGAGAAACTAATAGAGACTCCGATTAAGGCGGGGTGTCCTGAGTTTGTTTGTGTGAAGTGTGGTGTTCCTAGAGAGAAGATTATGAAGCCTACAGAAGAATATGCTAAGTTTCTTGGAAAAGGATACCATGAACATAACAACGATGAACAAGAGGGGTTTGGTCAACCGAAAAAAGATGGTTTTAAAACTATGAATGCAGAATACAGAATGACAGGATATACTGATTGTGGTTGTAAAGTAGGTTTTGATGGTGGTGTTGTGCTTGATCCTTTTTTTGGTTCGGGTACTGTTGGTGTTGTGGCGATGAAGAATAATAGGCATTTTGTAGGGATTGAGTTGAATCCTGAGTATGTGGTGTTGGTTGAGAAAAGGTTGAAGCCTTTTTTGGAGCAGAGGAAGTTGCCGGAGGTTTTGGAAGAATGAGTTTTGTGTGGGGTTTGGTGGTTGGTGGTCTTAGTGTTTTTGCCGGTATTTTTTTGAGTTGGGCTTTGGATCGTTTGAGGCGGCGGCGTGTTGTTAAGGTTGATCCTGTTAAGACGAAGGAGGAGAAGGTGAAGAGGGTTGGTGTTGCGCCGGTTTCTTTTTTTGAGTTTAATCAGAATAATGGAGAAACCGCAGAAGAAGAAGTGTTGTTCAGTATAAGCACTAAGGATAATTCTACTTCTTCTGCGGCTCCAGAACACGATGAGCGTAAGGGTGGTGGTTAAGTGGGTGGTAGAAAAAGGACTAAGTTTGGGATTGTTTTCTTTTTTGTAATTTTTATATTAGTTTGTTTGTTCATATTTTGGAGTCTTTTTTTAAATTTTGAATCTGATAATGAAATAAATTGTCTTGGAAGTTTTGATGTTGGTTTGATGGTTTTTTGGGCTTGTATGGATGGTTGTAGTAATATGCAGGAAATACTTTTTAATTATTCTTGGGATAATGAGAGTATGAAGTTGTTGCATCATAGTTGTGCTGATGTTTGTTTTGATCAATTTGTTCCTGATGTTGGTGGTTCTTGATGGGTGGTGTTGGTAGTGGTGTTAGGAAGGTGGGTGGGGTGGTTAGTGTTGAGGAGCTTATTAGGGGTTTTGGTAGGCCGTTGACGACGTATGAGATTATGTTGTGTTTGGAGGGTGTTGTTTTGAAGGATCGTATTTATCGGGAGATTCGTGGTAAGATTAAGTGTGGTGTGTTTCGGGATTTCATTTTGGATTTCAGGCCGTTTTATCCTCGCCAGGTGCGGCTTGTGGGGTTGAATGTTGCGGGTTTTAAAATGAAATTCAAATGACGGAGGAAAACAACGATGACGAAATGCAGGATATGTACAAAAGAGATTAACAGAAAAGGACATGGATACGAGGGAGTTAATGTGTTAAAAGAAATTCAGCGAGAAATGAAGAAACAGGATAATAGAGCTACGGCAGACCCTATGTTCATAGTGTTTGATTGGGAGAAAGTGCCTTCAAATTCTGATTGCGCAGATAATTGGGAGTATGTAGACGGTGAGGGTGCAAGTGTTATTGGAACAACTAAAGAGCATCTGTTGAATTTCATAAAGGGGAATGATTTACCGAGACCAACAGACAAAGAACTTCACGATATGGATGGGGATGAATTATTAGAATGGCTACAAGAAAGAAAATATGATTTTTATAAATTTTATTATATTGAAAAGAGAGAATTCAGAAACGTATTTTTCACTGAAAAAGCAGCAGATAAGTTTATAGAACAAAATAGACATCATTTCACAGATAAAGTTCATACCTATGTTGTTTCTTTATACAGAAATCCAGAAATGCAATACATCAGAGACAGATTAGAAAGAGGGCTTTTCATAGAGAAAGAAAAGAGTTAAAGTTTGCATAACAAAAGAACACGGAGGAAACAATAATGGAGCAGAAACACGAAGTACTCAGAATCTGGGCGGAGAGTTTGTATGATCATCAGGATGTGAGATTGCGGAGTCATAATAGGGTGCGTAATCTTATCCGCCGGAAGTTGTTGGATTTGGGTTTTAAGCCTGAAAAGAAAAAAAAGAAAGAAGAGGATGTTCCTGAAGGTTCTGAGTGGGATGATAAGAAACTAATAAAGTTACTGAAAGAAGCTGAGAAGAAAAAACTGTTAAGCGAAGCTGATCATAGCTTTCTCACTAAAAGTTTAGAGCTTGCTCAGAACGAACACCAAGTAGAGAAGGATTATGAGAAAGAACTCAGACCTTTAATTGAGGCTGAACCTATCTGGATGGAATGGCTACAATACGTTAACGGTATCAGCACACGCAACACCACGCGTTTACTTAAACATTTTGGGTACTGCGAAAGATTCGACACCATCTCAAAACTGTGGGCGTATAGCGGTCTTAAAGTACAAGATGGCCATGCAGTTATGAGAAAGAAAGGAGAGCTTCTTGGTTATAACCTGAAGATTAAAACAGCAATGGTAGGAGTAATCGGAGACTGCTTAATCAAAAGCAACAAGAGTTATAAGAAAAGAATCTACGATACTTACAAGAAGAGGATTCAGGCGCGTGGTTGTTGTGAGAAGAAGCATTCGAAGCATAAGGGTAAGATGTGTAAAGATTACCCAGGACATTCAGCGAGGATGGCTCAGCGAAAAATGGTTAAAATCTTTTTGGCTCATTATTGGTTGAAGTGTAGGGAGCTTAAAGGTTTAGAGACGAGGGGGCCTTATGCTGTGGATAAGATGAAACACACCACAAACATAAAACCCTTTTATGATAAACAGCCAGACAAGCAATGAAAACCATATTTGATTTGCGAGCCATTTAACCTATGAAGCCCAACAAGACTTTGCGAGCTAAGCCGTAGTTGAAACCCAGTGCAAATTTGCGTTTTTTCTTTTTTTCATAGTATTTAAATAGACAGAACACGATAGTGTTGTTTTATGTTGGTTTTGGAGGTGAATTGTGAAGAATGATGGATAGTATTAAACATACTGTTTCTACTGCTCGTGCAGTTGCCGAAGGTATTCATAAAAAGAAGCGAGGTCAGAGTCTTATTCAGGGCTTGCTCGCTTTGATGGTTATCACCATTATTGGTGTGGCTGTGACGTACCCGGTTGTTGTTGACATTGTTAATAACAGTACGGCTAGTGGAACACAACAGACTATTCTGAATATTTTACCGTTGCTTGTTTTGGTTGTCCTGGTTATTGCTTTTGTTGGTGTGATGGGGCTACAGACAGGAAGGTAAGATGTTATGAGAGTATCTCAAACACAGAAAAACATTTTTACGTTTTTTCTTCTTTTTCTTTACTTGGGTGAGGATTATGTATTATGAGGGGTAAGACCGTTTTTTATTTGATTCTTAGCACGCTTCTATTGGTAGTTCTGGTTTCTGGCGATTGGGTACGGCCTAGCGGTGTGAGTTATGGTGAGATGTTCGTTGAAAACAACACCATTACTACGGTGATTAATAATCAGGGCCTTTTTGAAAACATAACAGCGGGTATGACTGAGGGGACTCTTAAGAGGATGGATTATGCTGATGGTATGCTTACTGTTCTTGTTCCGGGCATGTACGATTTGAGTTACACTTTGAGTTATAGTAATAGTCCGAATGTTGAATTTGAAACGGCTCCTGGTGTGAATAGCTTAAACCAAACTAATTGCCATACGAGTAGGAAGATTGGTGCTGGTGGTGATGTGGGTGATATTGCTGCTAGTTGTTTTGTAAGATTAGTTGCTAATGACCAGATTACTATTATGATTCGGAACGTAATTAATACGCAGGATGTTATTGTTGAGGAGGCGAATCTGAATCTTATCAGAATTGATGATTGAATGAATGAAACACAACAAACCTTTTTTGCTGGGAATTTTAGCCATCCTCATACTAATACCCCTCACGGTTTCTGCTTTTCCTCTTCCAGCTTGCGACGATACTCCTTCTGTAGGGCAGAACTGTACTTTTGTTACCCCGCCAATATTCTGCACGGCCAACATTTTCAACATTACGAACATGACGGGAGATATGATTCTGAACGGTTCGTTGGTGACGCACAATGCTGAGCTTAATCTTTTCTCGTTCAACTTCACTTTGGTTGATGCAATGGCGGATTATCAGGTTACTCTTTGTGATAACACGTTCAGAGAGGTTTTTGTTGGAGGTGATGATGTGAGCGTTCCGACTGTGGTTGAAGGCCAAATCTTCTTTTTTTTAGTGATAATTGTCGCTAGCTTGGCGTTTTTCCTTATTGGGTTGAAACATGAGGATCCTGTGTTTGGTTTTATGAGCGGTACAGGTTTCATCATAAGCGGTTTTTTAATGCTTATTAATCCGTTTGATTTCAGTATTTCTGCAGGCGCGGCGGTGTTTGGTAAGGCTTCTTTCTTAGGGCTTACTGCGTTCGGTCTTGGTCTTATGGTTTTAGGTGTGTATGTGTTGTTTAGCACCGCTCAGCTTTTTATTTCTAGGCGGCGTGGTGCTGGTATTAATAAGGAAAAGGAAGAGGAGGGATTATTCTGATGGCAGAAGAAGAAGATTTTGATAGGAAGACTTTTTTTGAGCCGCCACAGCAAAACGATGCTGGTGTGGCTAATTATATTGAAACTCCACTCGATTTTCATTTAGAGATTAATGATGTGCAGGCTTCTAAATATGAAGTTGGTGAAGGTAAGAATAAGAGGAAGCCTTTCAAAGATATGATTCGGGATTATAGTAATGCGAACCTGGATTATACTGAGCTGTGGCAGCTTAGGATGTATAACGATTTGTATGAGCTTTGTCTTGATATTGGCGCGAATGAGAGTAGTGTGTGGGTTCTCAGAAAAATCTACTCTATTTTGAACACGAGTCGTAGTAAGTTTGGTTTTGAGCGTAAAATGACTGTAAGTCAATACACTCATGGTAGTATTAAGCAGGATCAGACGTTCAGTGATAATCGTGGTTCTGGATTTTTGTTTTTCGGTAAGAAAAAGAAAAGTGGTTTTGTTGGCGGTGGTGGGAATATGGGTTATGAAAATGAGGATGGGGGACGATAATTTATGGTTAATTTGTTTCTGATAGTGTATGGTGTGGCTGTGATTAGCATTTTTTTGAATTTGTTGCTTGGTGGTTCTGTGTTTGTTTTTGGTGATCTTCGCAGGTATGTGAAGATGTGGTATAAGCAGCGTTTTAAGTATAAGAAAACTGAGATGATTGAGGCTATGATGCTTCAGCCGAACAAGACTATTACAAGAGATTTTTACAAGATTGATGGTAAGGGCGTTTTTAAAACTAAGAAAGATGATGATGCTTCTTATGCGTTGAACACTAAACGCATTATGATGAACGAGGGTGGTTTTCCTACTGGTGTGTGGGAGGTTGGTAATGGCACTCAGCTTGATTTGTATAAGGTGAGCGGGGAGGATAGTACTTCTGCTCATTTGCAGGATGCGGCTATTAAGATGGCGTTAGCTGCTCAGAGTGCTGGTGAGTTGTTTAAGCTTTTGGAGAGTATGGCTAAGATGAGTCGGTGGACTTTTATTGGTGTGTTGGTTATGAGTGGTGTTTTGGCGTTGGCTGTTGTTATTCTGTTTCAGATGGCGGGGGATGTTAGTGTAATGACGGGTAGCGGTCCTATTTTAGTGTGAGGTTTTTGTTGGAGTGATGAGCAAGAAAATTAAGCAGTTGAGGGGTAAAGGTCGTGGTAAGCCCGCGTTTTTTTTGGATGCGCGGGTGGTGGATGAGAATTTTAACACGATTTTTAAGATGGTTGGTAAGCCTTTGGTTGTTGGTGCGGATGAGCTTGAAAGGTTTTTGAAGGAGAAATTCAAATGAGTGATGATGGTCAGAAGGCGGAGTTCGGGGAGGTTTGGGGAGAGTACGATTGGAAGCGTGTCCTGCTAGCTCAATACGAATTATGCCAGGAAACACATAAGAGCTATTTACAGCTCCGTTTTAATGGCAAGCAAGGTATGAGGCTTTACGATTACTTCTTAGGCTTATTAGCTGGTCTGTATGGCGATATCAGGCCGAAGATTCACGCGGCATCGCAAGACGATAATTTTAAGATTGAAGGGCAAGCAGTAAAATTGGATGTTCTTATGCGTGTGATGGATGAAGTTAGAAGTAGAGGGGTGCGTTTGAAGCCTGATGCTGCTGTAGAAATCTTTAACATTTTCGGCGAGTTCTTTGAACGGTGGGGCCTGACTAAAGTTGAGAAGGATAATAAGAAAAGAAAAGATGGGACGATGTACTAAATGACAAAAGAAGAGACAGGTATGCCCTTCTTCCTATGCGATTGGGCTGTTAAGGATATGCAATACTTAAGCACTCGCATCTTAAACAAAAAAATACGCAGAGACGCGGTAATTATCATCAGTGGGGATGAAGGAACCGGCAAAACAACAATAGCATCACAACTCTGCTATTACCTAGTTTCCTTAGTGGGTAAAAAACTCACCTTAGACAACTTCTACTTCACACCAAACCAAATCTACAACGCTGTAATGAAAGGTAACAAGCCCCCAGGAACACCTTTCATATACGATGAAGGAGTGACCGGTCTACTTGCAAAACAAGCTATGAGTAAAATGCACATCAAACTACAAATTATGTTCAGCACGTGCAGAAGTAAAAGATACCCTATATTCGTTTGTATACCCCGCTTCCGCGAACTTCCAGACTGGCTAGCAATAGACCGAAGCCTAGCGTTGTTCACCGCTTTTAACAAACAGGTTGGTAATGATCCTGACCACCCCGGTTTTTACGTTGGTTATGCTAAGCAAGATAAGAAATGGTTATGGTTGCATGAGAAAAGTAAGCGTTTCGACTTGTCTATGAAGGTCCGACATACCAGCACAGCCACTTTTCCAGCGTGGTTTCCTTTTGATAATGAAGAGTATGAGCGACATAAACGTAATAGTTTGGCTGAAGCAGATAGTCTTACTCCTGAAGCTAACAAGTCTAGTAAGTATAAGGAGAGGTATTTGCAAGCGGGGGTGTTGCTTACTGATCGTTTTGGCATGAGCAAAACCGAGCTTGCAAGTGAGTTAGAGATGGAAAGGAGTTCTTTAAGCAGTCAGCTTACGAATTATGTTAGGTCTAAGAAGAAAGGCGGGCCAGAGGTTGATGTTGTTGAAAGTGAGTTTTAACGGGGCAGTTATCGTTGTGTTTTGGAGCGTGACGTTACTTTTTACTTTTTTGTTTGGTGGTTATGTTCGTACAAACGCTGATTTTTTCAGCACTACTCCTTGTTTGAATGAGGGGGAAGTGTATGTGGGGGGTAGTGTGTTTGAGATGTATGGGTTAGATCGGAGTGTTGATATGTTTGGAACTCAGGAAGAGATTGAGCCTGACGAAATCACCAGGCTTCAGCAAGCGTGTCTTAGTAGGGATCATTTGAACACTGTTTACGGTCGTTTTATTGTTCCTTACCTTATCTTCGTTCTCGTTGTGATGATTTTGATGAGTAGCGGGCAATACTTTTGGGGTCGTATTCGTAAGGCTAATAAAGATATGGTTGAGAAGGAAAAGAAACAGGAGATGTATCCATAAAAATGATGAATGTAAGGAATCTGAAGAATCTGATGAAGGGCAGGAAAGTTCTCAAAGAGTGTCAGAAAAGAGGCAGACATTTCGAGATGATTAATGGCCGTAAGCCCACTGAAAAAGAAGCTCAATTAATAGCGTGGACGATTCTGAAGGAGATCACCGGGCTTAACCAAGAACAACTAGAGGAGACTGAAAGAAAATGAATGAGAATTGCGACTGCAATTGTCACGCTGATGGTTACAATTGCTATCCGTGTCTGTCAGGTCATGTAGTGGAGGGCAGAAAGGATGGGTATTGAGCGTCCTCCTTTTACTAGGACTAAGCTGGATGAGGAGCGTGTGGATGATAAGAGGCGTGTGTTTTCTGTGAGTGTTAATGAGGCTGAGGAGAAGATGCTGCTTGAATTGAGGGGTATGTTCCAGGTTACAAGTGATGGAACGGCCTTGAAACTGGCTGCTAAGGTGGGACGGAATGTGTTACATAGCACTTTTGGGCAGGATAATTTGAAACATTTGTTTAACAAAAGAAGAGTCAGGCCAGAATAATCACAGTTTCCCTCAGAATTTGTAATACCGATTTTGGGTGTTTCTGTAACACAATCCGCACAGCAAGCTTGCGTATAGAGATATGCTTTAGTTCTGTTGGTATACTAATCTGGTTACAAACACCCAGAATAAGGCGAATATGATCCATGTTCCGCCTACTACCCAGTTAGGGAGTAGTCCTGCTTGGCCGAAGCCTAGGAAGGCAGGGCTGAGTATTAAGAAGGTGAAAAAGGGGGGTATTCTGGCTACTAGGAGCATTGCTAGGGGTACTGTTAAGGAAGCGCCTATTAAGAGCGCTGTGCTGCCTAGTAGGTTGGTTTCGAGAAGCACTCGTATAGCATCTAGCTCTCCAACACTCACTTTTCAGCCCCCCCCTCCCCTGAACCATATGAAAATGGCTATGTAAAACATTATGGTCATAGGGCCAAAGAGTAAAAGGTTGATTGCGAAGGGCATTCCAAGCGCAAAAGCGATGTTAATAGGCGCAATGACTAAGGAAATTATTATACCTGCCATCTCAAATGGCAGTTTAATCGCATCTACGAAGTTGAATGTGCTCTGACTACTCTCGAAAGTATTGGTTTGTGGGTTGATAGGAATAGCACCGGTAGCGTTCGGGTTAAAGCTGAACTGACTGTTATCATCAGGAATGTCAAACACAGCACTGATTGCCTCACGACCAACGTTATAACCTCCTATTATTAGGAATAGGTTGATGGTGAACACAATCATCACTATACTCATTAAATTTCCCATTGTTACTCAGCCCCCCTTCTTCCCAGGAATAAATACATTGCTGCAGCTACTAAAAATATTATTCCTGATGTTAAAACACTTATGAAGCCTAAAGCAGCGAAAGCACCTATCATTGCCACTCCTGCTAACCCTCCTCCAAGCGCTCCAGCGTAAACACCTACTGTTATAGCAGCTACAGTAGCTCCACCGGTTACTATCAGACCTTTCACAGCAGGACTGAACTCCCCACCGAATCGTTCAGCTATGCTTACAGCGCTGAAGTTTCCTGGTGTGATGTTTGTGGCAACGTACCATGTGCTGTTGAAAAACACGGTATTAAAGTCTGATGTTTTAATTATGTAATTTCCTGTGACTGTTTCTCCTTCTTGACTTGTTAAGTTTAGAAGTAGTGTTATAGTTCCGCCAGTAGGACTGCTACTGATATTTGTGAAGTTATGAATTGCGGTTGTTCCATTACCCACGCTCACATTCAAACTGAAGAACTCTATACTCCCTTCAGGACTGCTTGTTGAAAACGTGAATCCTTGAATATTTGGTTGTAATATTCCTGAAGGAGGAGTAGTAGCGTATGTTACTCTGTCAGCAATCACAGTGAAGTTAGTTTGGCCTAATTGTTGTAAAACGATAGTATAAGAAGCTTGAGATGGGGTTAGTTGGAATTGTCTTGTGGTGAAGCCTGTTTGTGTGAGCGTGAATTCATAAATTACTGTGCTGTCTAGAGTGAACACTGCTTGGCCGCTAATATCTGTGGTTTTTTGTGCTACTGGCAGGAATGAGGCGTTGAATCGTTTAGCTACTGTGATCACTGTATCTTCTAATAAGCGTCCGCTTTGATCTTGAACTGTGAATGTCTTTTCCTCGACGTTTGCGAGTGAGATGTTCAGAAGTCTTGCGTCTAAATTTCTGTGAGTATTAGCTGCTAAGGCAACGAAGTAGGATCTGGTAGTGAAGCCGGTGCTGCTTATATCAAGCCGGTAATTATCTGCTGATAGGTTTCCTAAGAACATGATTCCTGTGGTTGTTGAAAAGTTCTGATCTTGAAATGTGCCTAGAAGTTCTACCTCTACTGGCTGGAAACTAATCAGTAAGCCATCACTTTCTTTGAATATTTTTATGGAGATGCTGTTAGGGAATGGGAATAGGCTGACGTTGAAAGCTATATTTGTTGTGCTGACGTTAATGGTTGTGTTTAGGTCTGAGAATCCTGTTGATGATACTGAAAGACTGAAATTCCCTTCTGGTCTTTGGTATTTTACTCGTCCTGTGGTCGTTGATAGTACTGTTCCGTCTAAATTTGTGGTTATTGTTTGAATTGTGGTGTTATCTAGACCATTGAAGGCTGTGATGTTTACTGTTGAGAATTCTGTATAGCACGTTTCAGCTTGTCCTTCATTACCAAAGCTATCATTGAAATAGAACCGTCCACACACGTTTATGTTGCTTTTATCGTTTGTTTTGTTAACTGTTATGTTCACAGCAACTTCACTGACACTTACAGTACTGTCATTAGAGAAACTTCCTGTTATGTTAAAGCCGAACGTCCAAGTAGATAGGGTTGGATCTGAGAGGTTAATTCTGAACTGAACCACGCTGTTTGGAACTACTAAGGAAGCATTATTACTGACAGCACTACTTACAGGACTGCTTGCATCATCTACTATGAAACACGAATTAGCAGTTTGAGTATGAATGTTTGTAGTAGTATTCGCGCCGAAGAAACCGCAAACTTGTGATGCTTCGCTTGCGCTTATGGTTATGTTTTCGTTCATAAGATGCGGGGTGGTGCAACTTTCAACTGTAAGGTTTGTGAATGTACCGCTATCGTTATGCGTAAACCAGCAGAAGCTTAGCTCAGTGGTTGAACCTATGGTAACTGTCCAATTAACGCTATCACCCGTTGTGGTGGTTGCTGTAGCGTTATTAACTACTGTGGTGAAGTTTAATGGTGGCGGTCCTGAAAACTCCCATATGCGAGAGCCACCCGCTGTTGTTCCTTGCATATAATAAATTTCTTGTTCTTGTATTGTGACATGAGTTATGTCTTCAAAAGATATAGCTCCTACGGTACTTATGTCAAATGATTCTCCTGTGATGTTCAGTTTCGTGTCGAAAAAAAGCACTAATTCGGTTGATTTATCAATCATCATCCATTGTTGTCTACTTGAATCCCAGCCTATACCGCCTGGATCTCCTACACTTCCAGCCCAAGAAGTACTGTTTCTGATGATAGTTCCTGGAATGTCAAATAAGCGGAAAACCGTATCTACTGAATCTGTAGCGTAAAGGAAATGACTACCGTTAAATCCTATCCCTCCTGTATCGGTTGGTACTGAAAAATTAGTTATGAGTGTTCCTGCTTCTCTGAAAGAGCTTATGAACCCAGTATATCCTGCAAAGAAGTGTGAGGTATTCATATCAAAATCTCTTTCTACTCCTGCTGGTTCTAAATTAAAATTTAAGATGTTCACGCCTATTCTGTTGAAACAGTTAATAGCGCTTGAATCATCGATTGCGCAGGTGTGGGTAGTGTTTGCACCAACTCCTCTGGAATCGGCTATTATGCTATAATTGAAATTGTTATAAAGGATTGTGGTTACGTTTCCTGAAGGATCTGTGTAGCAAGTCTCACTTTGGTTCTCATTACCGAATGAATCGTTAAAGTAGAATCTTCCGCAGACATTAGTGTTACTAACTCTTGAGGTTTTGTTAATCGTGAGATTTATAGCGGTTTGGCCACTAATGCTTGTTGTGGTGTCGTTCACAAAAGTTCCGGTAAGGTTGACTCCGAATGTCCAGGTTGCTAAGCTAATATCATCAGTTATGTTCACGCGGAACTGCACTACATCATTGAGTGTGGTAGTCGAAGCGTTATTGCTTGACGCGCTGAATTGTGGGGAGTTAAGGTCAGCCACTATGAAGCAGCTTTGGGGGGATTGGTTATTTTCGTTTCCTGTGCTATTTGCCCCGAAGAAACCACACACTTTTGAAAGCACAGAGGCTGTCACAGTTATTGTTTGATTGAACACTTCAGGAGTATTACAAGGCCTAACCGTTTCGTTAACAAAGCTACCGCTATCGTTATGCGTAAACCAACAGAAGCTCAGATCAGTGGGAGTGGTGATAGTAGTGCTCCAATTAACATCCCTTCCCGTAGTGGTGTTAACTGTTGCATTTACCGCAACAAGACTGAATTGTGGAATCGTACTTTGAATGGTTACCTGACTGCTATTAGTAATGTTACGCACTGTTTTTACGTCAGTAGCGTTGTACTCATATATTACTAAGTCTCCTGTTGTGAAATTACCAGGAAGTAGGATTCTTGGAATAGATATGTCTGTGCTGACACCGTTATGAACTACTAAGTCATTAACGAACCACCTGAAAGAGGACGATCCTTCTCCGAAGCCGTTAGGATGCGAATAATTACCGCTGGCATTAATAGGCATACCATTAAAAGTACCGGCAGCAATGCTTAAGTTTACTTGCGGCCAACCCAACACGTCAACTACTACTGCACCGCTAGTACTGATAGCTGACTGATTGCCCGTATCTGCAATGTTCACACAACCAAAAAAAACGTTTGAACCATTACCAATACCTAACAAGTCAGCAGCTATTAAGGTGCCTGTATGATTCTTCGTACCATCACCACCGCTAAAATCCCTACTACCACCCATATTAGTATAGTTCTGATTAGCAACACTAAGACGACAATTAGCATCCACATCAGTATTAATCACAAACGTAGGAGTGCTATCATTAGTCTCACGAGGCGCACTGTTCTCCCCACCTCCATTACCGCTAGTAAGGTTAATGAATTCTATGGTTGGCTGCACATTACCAGGATCAGGCCCCTCAATCTGAATTGTTGCTGCTTCTATTGCATGAAAGAAACTATCACCATCAATTATTGACGCAACAGTTGTACCATCACACCCATTAGTCCAATTAAAATCTGTAGAATCCACTGGAAGGTTACCGCTTGCAGCGAAGCTTCTATCGTGACTTGCACCCTGAGAATGAGAAACTAAACAATAAGCCTCACCCTTTACAAGAGTAACAGGAACGTCAAACACTGCAACACCCGAAGCGTTATACGTTGCGTTCGCAATTACCACTGGTGTTGATGTTGTGTTAATAATCAGCCCATTTGTAGCTGTTCCCGTATCTTTCTTTATAATCGCCACGAAGGTAAGTGTATCATTATTCAATTCGATTTTCACACCAACATAATTACCGTTACTAACAGTTCCGCTAAGAGTAACACCATGTGCTCTCGTAACGTTTTCTAACAGCGCTGACACACTACTAACTGAAACTAACAGTAAGAAAGTCAGGAGTAATGATAAAACCGCAACCTTTCTGAACTTACTCACTTCAACCTCCTAACAACTTTCTTTGAAGTTTCTATACTGAACTTCTCACTGTTCAACATGTACTCATCATAATCTTTAGTGTTCTTAAAAATTAGTGTTCGACAATTCATCCCGCCTTCAACTTGACATCCACTGAAGCTTTCAGGATTGTTCTTATCAAGCCCGCCGTTAACCTTCACGAAATCAACCCTACCATCTCCTACATAAACTCCCCATTCATCTTCACCTTTAGGTATCAAAACTCCACGAATCACAACGTTACCATTCTTCACTCGTTCCACTCTCGTCTTTTCCACTAACGTTTTTCCAAAGGTTTTACACCTAGCAGTACCGTTCTCAGTAGGAGTGTTATCCACACAAACAAGTTCAGTGACGTTATATTTCACCACAACTTCTTCATAATCCACAAAATCCGTAGTAGGCTTCAATACTTGACTCGCTCCTTGTGATCCTATACCTAAAGTGTTAGCAGCTTTAGTAACTGTACTCATAACCAAACCACGACCATCCTCTCCCTCAATAAACATATTAACAGATATTCCAATAAGCAAAAACGCTCCGGCAATAATCCCAACTAAAATTATTCTTTTCATTTCCTCATACCACCACAATACTTAGCAGTCACATTATCAAATGTTGGCCTGTAAAGGTCATAAGCCCAATTCGTATCTCCACTCATCAAATAAGTACCATTGTCATATACTTTGTTAACTCTGTGAATTACAGCACCGCCCCCAGGCTCTTCATAAATTATGATGTCACATACACTAATTTCATCAACACTCAAAGGCGTATAAACAAGTATGGTGTCTGTATGATCAAACACGTTACCCATACTACCACTATCAGAAACCCTTATACTCCTCATAGGAGCATAAGCAGGACAAACAGAATCCACATATTTACACCAATAAAGTCTGTAATTAAAAGCTTCCGCACTATCATTATTATACACGCCCCACCCACTATCCTCACTATCAGCACGCGCCTCATTCCACACGTCTAAACTTAAAGCAGGAAAAGAAATCAGTCCGAACAAAAAAAAAGATGTTATTAAGACAGCAACAACTACCTGAACCTTCCTCAATCTTGAACTTTCAAGTACTTTTGCCAATAGCAACTGCGTAATACCTCCTTAGTCCTCATTGTTGCCTGCCTGCTTGTGCTCCTGCAACGATAGCTAAATAGCCTATCACAATCACAAACCATCCAAGCAGTGGCACTAAAGAAATGAGAAGAGCCTGCCCTGTCTCCCCCCTTGCAGTGGCATTAGCACTCACAACATCCAAAAAAGGGTTAAGTACTGGAACTAAGATAGACCAAATTATAGTAGCGATAAACATCACTACTAAGCCTATTATAATCGTTTGGCCCTTCTTGTTCCTATGCAACGCTAAGGTTCCCATTGTCCTTCAACCCGTTTTTTTGAACGCACCTAGTCCGAGTACCATCATAATGAGCAGTACTAGGAACAGTATAGGCAGTATCAAAACAAGCGTCCTTTGAGTTGCGTTACTAACAAACCCTGCTGGCTCGCTGGTGTACGTGAAGTTGTACGGCTGTGCTCCGTTAGACAAAGCTGCACCAGGCACTACAGTTCCGTTACTTGAAGTAAAGGTGTAGTTGGCTGGATTCGTCAACACAATATCACCCGTAGATACATTCACTACGTTACTTATCGAGTTTACAGGTACGTTCGCAAGCACTACATTGTTTGTACTGTTAAGTGCTAAACCAGTTTCAAACCGTGCTACGGTGTTTGTTTGACCTTCAATAACACCTGCTACAACTACGTACAGTATCATGCCAACGATGAATAGCATGAATAACATTACTATTCCAATGCCTCCTGCGATATCCAGTTGCGCTTTCTTGTTTCCTATTTTCATGTTTTTTAGTTGTCACCTCCGACAATTATGCCTTTTAAATCTTATATGAGCCTGATGTTCCCTACGTCGAACGGGTTTTGTTCTTGTCTTGGCGGTTCTTTTTTCTTAACTTCTTCCACAAACATTGTTTTCCGCTTCTTCTTTTTGCCGCTAACAACCCGCACTTCTAAAATGTTAGACTTATCCACTACACGAACCTTACTGGGTTTAGGTGCTGCAGCTTTAGCAAGGTTCAGTAGTCCCCTACCGAACACAGGAGCGCCTTTCCTAACACCTTCTCGCACTCCCCCACTAATTGTTTCGCGGAAACCTACACTAGCAGCTTTAGCCTTAGCTCTAGCTTCTCCACGTTGTTCTAGGAACTTCTTACGAGCTGGAACAAATTTTCTTTTGAACGCTTCTTGTTCTATTTCCTTCTCCTCACGCCTAGCTTCAACCTTCCTCTTCACAAACTTTCTGAAATCAACCATTGTTACTTCCTCCTCCTTCGCTTAACTCTTTCAATAGTCTCTATCTCAAAAGGACTAGGCGGACCAAACTGTTTACCAAGGAAGACGCTAACAGCTTCTGTCTCACTTCTAGCCTTAACCTTCTTGAAACGTTTAGATCCCTTGATCCTAACCCGAAATTCCTCAAATGCGTCAAATGCCATTTTGTTTAAAACAGTCCTCTCATTTCCAAACCCAAAAAGTCAGAGTCAACCTTTCTCCTAACCTTCCGCTTCCTCTCAAGCCTCTCGACCTGTCCCTCAATCACCTTAGCAGTTCCTATCACTACCGCTCCAGCAACCAACGTCCCTAACAAATTATCAGCATCAACCATTGTTTTGTTTCACCTCACAAATTATCCTTAAACTTCCTCCTCTTAAACTTCTCAACATTATCATCAATACCAGGAAGCTGTAACACGAAACGAAGCGGCTCAGGCATAACCTTCTCCTTCGGAACCGGCCCCCTCGTCCTCCCCTTCCTCCTGAACCTCGTCATATTCTAAACGCACCCTTCATCCTTCTTCTACGCTTCACACGTTGAGGTAAACGATAATTCTTTTCCATACCATCAAACTGATTAGGCAACGGGTTTCTTAACTTATCTAAAGTCGGACTAACCAAACCAAATGATTGAAAAAAACCCTGCAAACCTGAACGACCATTACTCTCACTACCACGATTCATTACTGGTTGTACAGGCGGCTGCAACGGTAACCTTCTTCGCGCAGCAGTACTCGGACTGTTCACAACAACTACTCTACGCTTAGGAAGATTATTGGAAGAGGAAAAACTCTGGGGTGGCATCTTCGCTTCCTCTTCCAACTCTCTCACATGCCCTTCACTCGTATCTAATGTAGAATGTGATTCGTCCTGCTCCCCCACGCTTAAAGTAATCGTAGGCTCAACCTCATCATCTTCCTCTTCTTGTTCAGAAGACAAACCCACCACCCCCACCAAAAAGACCAGCATCTCTTTCCCTAGCACGCTTACGCCTCAAAGCCATCAATCCTTTAGCAGTAATACCACGACGCTCCCCAACACTATCAATACGATTAATGTTCTTCTCAATAAGAATCCCCTTACCCCGAAGCTTACTCTTAGGGACTGGCTGTCTGAACTTGTTTTGTAAAAGAGGACGGAAATCATCCTGCGCTTTAGTTCTACGCTTAGCCTTTCTTATTTTAAAACTCGCTGCCGTACTCTGATCAACAATGTCAGCCGCAAGATTAATAGCTTTATTTCGGGGCAAGGCTTTCTTACTAACACGTATGAAACGCTTACCTCCCTTCTCCTTAACCAAAGGTACGAATGTTTCTTTAAGCTGAGGCTTACGAACACGCCCAGGAAAAAAGAATCTTGAAGGCGGCACTCTAGGAGGAGGACTTACAGGAGGTTCACGTGTTGGCACGATAGGCGGTTGGCTTGGTGGGCTTATCGGTGGGAAAAGGAGTGGTTGGCTCGGTGGACTTACAGGCGGCTGACTTGGCGGACTGACAGGAACAATGATGGGTTGGCTAGGAGGACTGACAATCTCCTGAGAAGGAAAACCTATGATGGGTTGGCTAGGAGGACTGACAATCTCCTGAGAAGGAAAACTAATCTGTTGAGAAGGAACACCAACCACCAAACCCTGATCAGAAGGTCTGCTAACATCAAGCTGAGAAGGTAACAGAACGGTTTGCCTACCACGTGTTGGTTTGAAGATCTGACTAACCTCATCAACAACCGCACGCCTTCGAGGAACCCTAACCCCACGACGAACAAAAACAGCACGACTATCAAATTCCAGCGTGGGAAATCGAACTTCGCCACGCTTACCTAAAGATAACTTAAAATCAAAACCGAACCCGCGACCAGGACGGGGAGTGATCTCTGCAGCTCGTTCAACTTCAAAAAACTGGAAGAGGTCCTTACGCGCCTTCCCACGAGCTACTCGTGTAGGATCAACTAAGCCACCAACAACTTTTCTTCTCAACTGAGTTCTTAAGCCAAGCATACGAATGCCTGTAGGTGAAGTAACAATACTCTGCTCAATACGCGCAAACAAAGGCTGGACTTGTCTGATGTTAGCTTCCAACTTAGAAACCCTTCCAATCTCAATAGCTTTAACTCCGCCAATAGTTATCTGAGCCTTAGCACCAGGAGGAACACTCACACGTTCAACACCAGCTTTCTTCAATCTGCTTGCAAGAAGATTAGCTACTCTTTTCGGATCTCTGCCAACTACGAAAAGGTCTATGTCTTCAGGAATAATCCCAGCTCGTTTTGGGAATACCGCGCTCCCACCCAGTATCACATCTTCCTCTTGTCTTAAGAACTTTCTCAAAACCGTAACGGCTTTAGGAGGAAGCCTCTCTGCTTCTAGTACTGGTTCGCTAACTGGAAACTCCTTAGCAATTCGCGGCGCTCTTTTGAAAAGCTCAGCCGCCCTACTTCTTTCTGCTGGACCTATTCTTTGCAATGCAAATTCGAGTTCTGTTTTAGCAGCAGCGGTTTTAACAGGAGCAAGCCTACCAGCAGCTACCAACCCCCCACCGAACAACGCTAATTCTCTGAACACACCACCAGCAGCTATAAGTGGTTCTTCTGATACCAATATTCGTTCTGCTGAGGTTGCTACGAAAGCCGTTCCTAAACCTATCTCCGCAACCTTAACAGTTACCGCAGCCGGCCTACCCAAGACACGTAACCTAGGAAGTCTTGTGGCTAACTTCACCACTCCTAGCTTACCTACGCTCAGCCCTATTCTTGAAAGCGCTCCTACTGGCGCTGCAGCCACTGTTATCACCACTTCTTTTTCTGTTCTTGGAAGCGTGGCCTTTACAAGTTGAGCTTCCTTAATCTTTCTTTGAATCACAACTCTTCTGCGTATAGAACCAAAATCCGTTTTTCCTTTAAGCGTGGTAAGTTCCGTTCTGAATCCTTTGATTATTACGTCTTGCTTTTCGGCCTGTCTTCTAAGCTTCGATGTAACTTCGCCCAAGAAAGAAATATCAGTAGGAACGATTGGCACGGCAGTAGGAGTAGGTGTTGGGGGGAATAGTCTGATGTCCTGTTGAAGTTGTGTTCCTTCAAATATTCTTTCTCCGCCGACGAATAACTGTGTGCGTACGTCTTCCCCGGCAAAACTACTAGGATCAATCCTGCCAATATCCCTACGAGTAGCGCCTCGTCTTAGAAGCTCAACAGTCTCCGCGCCTGTTAGTGGTCGTTGCCCTCTCCTAACCGCGGCCTGAACAAACACGCGATCCCTAGCAGATCTCCTCTCAGCAGCCGCCTTAGCTTCAGCTACTTGCTTTTGCTGAACCGCCCTAGCTTCTGCCTCAGCAACCCTCACCCTCTCAATCTCAGCAGTCCTAGCCTTATCAGCAGCAATTAAAGCACGAACACGATCAGCCCTGCCCCTGCCTGTTTGAATAGTTGCAGTCCCACCACTAGGAAGCTTAACGGTTTCAGTACGGACAGAAACGCCGCCGCCACGTCTACGGGGAATGAAAGTTATGGTTTGCTGTCTTACCATCTTCAATACGGAAGTTAAATGTCCCCTCTCATAAGTTTCCACTTTGAACGCTTCGCATATAAAAATACTATGAAAAAAAAGAGTCCCAATTATTTTTGAAGGCATCAAACCGACTAAGATACTTGGGGTGAATTGGAATATTCCAAGCCTTCGTATTTATCATATTCCCAGGAATAATCCAAAAATCTTTTTTATAAATACAAATATATATATCCGGTTTTTTATTAGTTTTACCTAAACCAAATCCTACTGTTTCTCGACCAGTTTTTTCTGCTTTTGTTTCTAACTTAGATGCTTTTTTCACATTGATAGATTTGAAAATGCCATCTTTTTCTATTACTAAATCGATTCCATCATCATCACATACATTATCAAAAACATTAAATCCTAATTTTAACAACTGTAATTGAACTTGTAATTCACCTATCCGTCCAGTTCTGACAAGACTACATTTCATAATTGTATTAAGCATTTCAGTTATATATATCTTACGAATATTTGCGCAGAAGTTTTAAGAAAAAACCGTGTGTTTTAAGCGGTAGATAGAAACGCTTATATAACAGTCTCACATAATTACACATAGAAACAAAGGGAGTAAAAAACAATGATAAGCAACAAAAACAAAAAACCCATTAATGCATTAATGATGAATCTCGGAATCGTGCTGTTGATATGGACAACATACGCATACATAACTACCGCAAATCACCTTCACATAATACCAATACTACTCTCAATCTTAACTATAAATCTAGCAGGTAGTATGTGGTACACAACAGGACACCTAGACGAAACAGACAACATAATAAAAGCAATAGAAACAAAATGAAAATCAACGTTACAATATCAATCGACGACACAACCATTAACAGATACAGAGAACAATGCAAAGTTCACGGCATGAAAATCAGTTCAAGGGTTGAAACTCTCATAGAAAAAGACATCGTAACCCTGGAACAAATCAACACACAAAAACAAAGGTGAAAACAATGATTGGTAGGAAACGAAGAATTTTAGGAGTGGTTGTTCAATACTTTGCCATGTTCCTTATAGGTTACGGTCTTAACTTCTTTCAGGAATGGAGTGGAGGCTATTACAGTATCCCTTCAAGCATAGGTCTCTTATTATTATATTCTGGTTACGTGTTATCCTACGGCGATCCGTTCCTCATTAGTTTCTGGAGGAGGAAAAAGCATGATTAAGAAATTACTGCTATTCCATAATCCACCAAGTGAAATGGCAGCTCAGAAGCTTAATGAAGTGATTGATAAGGTGAACGCGTTAGAAGCAGCCATCAAAATGCTCACACAAAACAAAGAAGAAACGTATGACGAGTGCACAGACGAAACAAAATGATTTCAGCTCCTATAATCGCTTTGGGAATAATGAACGGAAACATAAGACCTGAATTTATTACAATGATGCCACTAGTGTCTTTTTTTGACGCTGTGGTATGGGGAACAATACTCTACAACATAAGAGACCTATGGAGGAAAAAATGATTCTTAGAAATACTCGTTGCACCCACTGTAAAAGTACGCGCTTAAAGAAACGGATAATGCAATCAACCTTTTTCCCACAAGACACAATCACAAGTATCAACTGTGAAGACTGCGGAAACCTAATGGGAGGAAATATCAAACCAACAATATGAACATACACGATATACAAGCAGTTGACTATGCTGACGACCAAATCAAACAATGGCGTATGCAACGGTACAAACAACGCTACACAGAAGGCATCATAAGCCTGCAAGAATACGCACACCACCTAAGAAGAATCAACCAAGAAGAACTAGAATGAAAAAGAAAAGCTTCCCATTCTGGCCCACAAAAACAGAACGAACACTAATCGCCGCCACCATAGGCATATTCGCAATACTACTCATGTGGACAAACCTAACAAAATGACTGATGCAAAAACCGAAGCGTGGAAAAAACTGAAAGAAGAACTATGGAAAGAATTCAGAATACAGCAATACAACAATATTAGGGGTTTGAATACGAATCCTGAAGAACACGCAAAGTTCAGTTATATGGCTGGATTAGATGATGGTCGTGTTGCTACGATGAAAGAAGCAGAAGAAGAATTAGAAATAATCTATGAAGCTTGTAATAATGAAAGAACTTGGGAAATCCAAAACCGACTTGCTAATTTATTAAAGCGTTTGGGTGATTGTACAAAATGAGGTTTTTTTTGGGCTTGTTGATTGCCACCCTGCCTCTAGTTGCTTTATTTGGATTAAGTTTTTGGATTTTTTCCGGTCCTACTGAAGTGGTTGAGGTTTCTTGTTTTGATAGGTACGGTAATGAGATTTTGGGCGTGGTTTGTGAAGCTGATGAGCTTACTGATCCTCTTAGGATTAAATTTAATAATATGTTTTTCCCATTTTTTGCGTTGTCTACGGCGTGGGGAATAGGATTTGTGTTTGCTTGGTTTAAGTGGTGGTCTGAAGATGAGTGTTTGGGTGAGGAAGAGAAATGATATCGTTCCCCCTAAAAGAAATCCTGGTGTTCATCAGCGCAGGGATAATAATCCTACACTACTTGCCCATAAGCATTCCCACGCCAATACCACAAATAGCAATCACATACGTAACCCTATTCGCCTTGGCCAACGCACTACCAAACATACGACCACAAGACGAAAAGGAAACAAAAAAATGAAAAGAATTGGAAACCTAGCCAGGCTATACACAAGAAGACGCTGGATAAAAAAACAGAAAGAAAAAGAACAAAAATGAGTCACAGTCCAAAACCCCCTTCGGAACAGGGGAAGAACGACACTTGCCGCTGCCGGCAACAAACAAAAGGAGGGCAGGGTTTTGATATCACCTCTTCTCCCACCCTCCCCAAAAAACAAAAACTGACAGCGGCAACCTCACACTCACAGGCAAACTAGACATACTAGACGAAATGCTGGAAGAAGAAACAACGAGATTGGAGGCAACAAAAAAATGACAGAAAACAACAAAGAATGGGAAGAAGTACAAGGAGGTACAATACACCGCTTCGAAGAAGACAACACAACCATAGAAGGAACACTAATGAACAAACAAAAAGGCCGCTTCGAACACGACGACTACCTCATAGAAAAAGAAGACAAAACCACCGCGCTAGTATTCGGAGGCACAGTACTAACCACCAAAATGGCCAACGTCAAAATAGGCGACGCAGTACGCATAACCAGACTAGGCAAAGTCAAAAGCGAAATTGGTAGAGACTACTTCGACTTCAAAGTAGAAATACAAAAAAACACTGGGTAAAGCACTAAACCGCCAACCGGCAAAAACCTGCAGTGGATCCATAGGTATCGTTTCACACTCCACTGTAGGGGTGCGCCCAAAACACAAAAATGACTGAAACAAAAAACAAAGCATGGAAAAGAATAGTCGAATATATAGACGATGAATACTTCTTAGAGGGAATAGTCTGGGGCACTTTCATATCAATACTCATTTTTAGTATGTTAATCATTTTCGGAGTGTTTGGGTGAAAAAACAAAAAATGAGAAAAAAGGGTATTTCGGATGAGAACATATGGAGGAAGAAATGGAATTGATGAAACCTTTAAATAACGAATTAGTGCTCGAATCAAGTATGCCTAAAGCTTTGATATATCCTTTAGTTCTATTATTATTTACTGTTATGTTTGGTGTCGCTGCACATCTACAGAACATAATACTTATGATTCTTTTTGTTAGTACAATTCCTTTCCTAATAGGAGTTATAATTGTTCGGCAGAAGCGTTTGGGAACAAAAAAATGAGAGTTAAAATAAGAATTACAGGGGACCAAAAGAATAAAGAAAAAGGTTTTTATTTGTTAATGATTGATGGAGATACGTATTCAAATAAACTATGGGAGTTTGTAATAGACGAAAGGAGTTTAGAAGTGTTAAATAAAAACAAAATAGGGTATGTTGTGGTGAAAGAAAAATGACACTTGATGATGTGCCCAAGACTCCATTTTGTCACAAGAAACACATGGAGCTAAAAGCAGTAAATAGAAAAGACAACTATTTGGGGGATATTTTTGATTTTTATTACCAATGTAAAACGTGTGGAAAGGTAAAACGAAAATGACACTACAAGACAAAGCAAGAAGATATGTATGCACCAACCACATAACCCATAGCGAGAAGGTCTTTCACGAATCCGATGTTGTTGATGATGTGAAACTACTCAAAAAAGAACTAAGAGAAAGAATAATCTTCCTACAGAACCAAATAGATAACGGAGAACGCTGGTCAGACGGAACACCTCGTCCAACCCTCACACATCCAGAATACTGGGATAATGAACCTAAAATAGAAGAACTAAAAAGATTTTCAGATGTTATTGATTCCATCTTTGGAGGGGAGAAATGAGAAGAATCAGAAAAAGACATCGCATCCCCCACAACGGCATACTCGTACCCTACTACCACAAACTAAGACACACCTACGGAAGCCACGAACTAACAGAACACATCAAAGGCAAACGCGTAAAACACTGGAAAATGGTCTACACCGCAGACGACCAAGAAGGAGACGAATACATACCAATCTACCAAAAACACCAAAGAAAGAAACGAAACTTCCTACAAAGACCCTTAACATTGTAAATTTCATATCACAACATAGACATAACAATACAACAAAACATAAATAAGACATACATACATAAAAAGAGAAGATGGAACAATCCTTAACCTGCCCCAACACAAACTGCCAATACACCTGGCAATACAACGGCACAAGCGAATTCTACACCAGCTGCCCCCGCTGCAAATACAACGTCAAAACAAAAGAGGTAGGAAAATAAATGATACTCCTAACAGAAAACAAGTCTCAATATTGGGAAGAAATAATAAAACTAAAACCAAGATTAATAACAAGTTTCTCACCAATCAACGCCGACAAACTCAGAGGGCTACCGCTTAAAATAATTCTCCATAAACAAGCTTGGGGGAAACAACCAATACCACTCCCACCTCAATGGGAGGTGAAGAGCAACAGCAAACTTCATGCCAAAATGGTAGTTGGAGAAAAAGGTGTGTATATAGGAAGTTGGAACATAGGAAGCCAAGAACTTCACGAAGTAGGAATCATAACACACGATACGAATATAATAATTGAACTAGCAGAATACTTCAACACACTCTGGGAAAGAAGCAATTAAAATTCGGTGATAACATTAATGACAGACATACCACTCCAACTACAACAACCCCAATACCGCTTCATAGTTCTAAAATCCAAAAGCAAAACCCCAATACAAAAATGGACACAAACCACTAACCATTACAGATACGATAACCCCTACATCAAACGCCACATAACAGAAGGGGGGAACGTAGCCCTAATTCTCGGAACTAAAGACGGAACCAGCTACGGCAACATCATAGCCATAGACTTCGACAACGAGGAAGTACAACAAAAATGCCTACCCAAACTCCCAAAAACATTCACAATAAAAAGCGGAGGAAAAGGCCTACTGCACCTCTACTACAAAACAGACAAGACAAGAATTCTACGAATAACCAAAGAAATCAACGGAGAAAACGAAAGGCTCGTAGATGTTCAAGGACCAGGAACAATCATAGTCTGCCCACCAAGCACACACCCAAGCGGCAAACAATACACAGTCCACGACAACTCACCCATAAACTTCATTGAAATGAAGCAAGTGAAAGAAACACTCCTACCATTCCACACGTCTAAACTTAAAGCAGAACAAAAATACAAGACAAGCCAAAAAACACAAAAAGCCAAGACAGGATTACTCAAAAACATAACCGACCTAGGACTAACAATCAAACAAATAATGCAAGACCTAGGAATGAACATTAATAAGAATCCTACAGAATGCATCTTCCACAACAGCAAAGGCAAAGCAAGCTTCAGCTGGGACAACTCCAAAGGAATATACCACTGCTTCGGCTGCGGAGAAAAAGGCAACGAACTAACACTACTGAGAAAGCTTAACGGAAAATGACAGAAGAAAGCGCATCCAAGAAAGCATTAGCTCTACTACAACAAGCAGATCTTAGAAAAAAAAGAGAACAAATAGCCAACGAACTAATAGACAAATACCACTTCAAAACCGTGGCAGGATCCAAAAAAGACGACATCTACTACTACACAAAAGGAATATACGACGAAGGAGGAGAAGCTATAATAAAAACAGAAGTTGAAAAAATAATGGGAACTAGCGCAATCATCCATGAAGTTAACGAAATCATCAGCAAAATCAAAAGAAAAACATACATCGAATGGAAAACCTTAGACAGCACCCCAGCCAACTTCATACCATTCGGAAACTGCATTTATGACTTAAAAGAAAAAAAAACTTTAGATTTCTCACCAGACAAGTTCTTCCTAAACAAATTATCCACAAAATATGATCCCGAAGCGGAATGCCCACAAATAATAAAATTCCTACAAACCGTTGTTTACGCAGAAGATATGGAACTCATACAAGAATGGATAGGATACCAACTCTACAGAAGATACGTGTTCAAAAAAGCCGTGATAATCATAGGAGAAAAAGACACCGGCAAAACCACATTCCTAAATCTAATAATAATCCTACTAGGAGAAAAAAATGTCAGTGGAGAAACCCTACAAAGCGTAAGCCGAGACAAATTCGCCGCGGCCAACATGCAAGGAAAAATGGCTAACATAGCAGATGAACTCCCCCAACAAGAAATAAAAGATGTGGGGGGGTTTAAAAAACTTACAGGTAACAGTATTATGTGGGCCGAAAAGAAATACGCAGACAAAAAACCGTTCCTCAGCTTTGCCAAGCTAACTTACGCAGCTAACCAAATGCCCAAAGTCCAAGAAATAAGTGATGAAGCATTCTACGATAGGTGGCTAATCATACTATTCAACAACATCATAGAAGAAAAAGACAAAGATCCCTTCATGTTCGACAAAATCAGCACAAAAGAAGAACTAAGCGGATTCCTCAACTGGGCTATGATAGGACTGGAAAGGCTGATGAAAAACACCAAATTCAGTTATAGATACTCAGCAGAAGACAACATGCTTATGTTAAGCGCAAGCGCAGACCCTATAGCCGCGTTTAGTCAAGACATGCTAGTAGAGGCTCAAGACGCTTATCTTAGCAAAGAGGACATGTATTCTCGGTTTAAAGTGTATTGTCATGATAAGCGGAGACCTATATGCACAAAGCAACAGCTTGGAAGGAATTTAGGAAAACACGCAGCTTATATTATTGTAGGACAGAGAGAAGTAGGAGGCAATCAGAAAACACATTGCTGGATTAATGTGAAGGTTGGAGAGAAGGGAGAAACGGAGTTGGGAAGGGATAATCAGTCTACTCTTGTGATTCCAAATAAGGAACGGGTATTGTTGTATCTTCAGAAGGTTAAGGAACCAGTTAGTACTTATCAGGTTGCTTCCGTTAATGGATTAGGTTCCAATGAAGCGTTTGAGTTATTGAAGAAGCTAAGTTCTGATGGGTTAGTATTTGAAGTTTCTCCTGATTCCTGGAAAATACTGTAAAGGTGTCATGGGATTCATGGGTATTTTTAACATAACCTTTACGTATATGTTTTCTATTGTCATAGCATCATTATAAACAAAGTAAGAATGAATAAAGCCGTGAATCCCGTTACTCCCTTCATAAGCCTAAAGTAGTAGTAGCCGTTTAATATACGAAATGTTGATATTATGTTTTTTATATGGTAGTATGTTGTTGTCTTTTTGAGGGTATATTATTGTATGAGGAAGTATGATAATATATGATAAGGTATGAGGAAGTATGATAATATATGATAAGGTATGAGGAAGTATGATAATATATGATAAGGTATGATGAATTCGTTGGAAAGAATTATATACTACCGATACTACTACTCTTTTTATGGTTCAACTGACTTGTCCATGTTCATATTCTTGGCCCTACAAAGGCAAACTGTTACGTGCTACCTGCCCAAATTGTGGGAAGAAGGTATCTGTACCTAAAGAGGTGGTTGAATGAGTAAGTTTTTTATGGTGCTAACTGATGCTGTTTTGATATATGATTTGGGGTGTTGTTAGCACTATGGTGTTTATTAGAATTAAACAAATCAAGGGAATTTGTTATGCTTATTGGGTGAAGAATGTTTGGGTTCCTGGTAAGGGTAGCCGGCAGAAAGTGGTTGCTTACATAGGTCGGGTTAAGGGATTAGATCGGTTTAATGCGTCTGCTATTTTTAAGCGTGATGCTTATACTTGTCAGTTGTGTGGGTGGATGCAGGATTTGACTATTGATCATAAGCTTCCTATTTCTAAGGGTGGTAGTAATGACTTGAGTAATTTGTGGACTTTGTGTAGGAGTTGTAATAGTCGTAAGAAGGATAGGGTTTTGGAGGAGCCTAAGCCTGAGCAAATACGTGAGGGGTTCTATTACTGATGGATGTTGATGTTATCCTGCAGGGAGACGTGTTAGAGCGGCTTAGAGAGCTGCCTGGTGAGAGTGTTGATTGTGTGGTGACTTCTCCGCCTTATTGGGCGTTGAGGGATTATGGTGTTGAGGGGCAGCTTGGTTTGGAGCCTACTGTTGAGGAATACATAGAGAAGCTTTGCTTGGTGTTTGATGAGGTTAAGCGTGTGCTGAAGAAGTCAGGCACGTGCTGGGTGAACCTTGGAGATACCTACGCTTGTGCGCCTGCTGGAAACTTCGGTCCTGATATGCCGTTTCCTGGAACCGGTACTGGTTATAGAGAAAATAAACCTGAAATGGATTTTAAACGTAGTGGTTTGCAACCTAAGTGTTTGGTTGGTGTGCCTGAACGATTCTCATTAGCTATGAGGGATAGGGGTTGGATTCTTCGCAACGAAATAATTTGGCATAAGCCTAACTGCATGCCTTCAAGTGCCAAGGACCGTTTTACTGTGGATTTTGAAAAGATGTTCTTCTTCGTCAAAAGCAAGAAATATTGGTTCGACCAACCAAAAGAAGAACTCATAACTAACGAAAATCGAGCTCATGGAGTTGTACGAAATCGAGAACTTAAATATGAGGGTAAATATAAACAAGACCAAGTTGGAAATAGACAATATACTGGATTCAATGCCAGATACCAATCACCAACAATAGGGAAAACAAAACGTTCCGTTTGGACTATAACGACGCAGCCTTATCCTGAGGCGCATTTCGCTACGTTTCCTGAGGCGTTGGTTGAGACTCCGATTAAGGCGGGGTGTCCTGAGTTTGTTTGTAAGAAGTGTGGGAAGGCAAGATTTCCCATTTTAAAACCATCAGAAGAATATGCAAAGAATTTAGGAAAGAGTTGGCATAACCATGAAAATGATGCTGTCAGAGGAAATTCAAGAAAGGGATTAGGTCATTTAAAAGGAATATCGGCAGATTATAGAACGGTTGGTTACACCTCTTGCAACTGCAACGCAGGTTTTGAAGGCGGAATATGTTTAGATCCTTTTATTGGAGCAGGAACTACTGCATTAGTGGCTTTAAAACAAAACAAGAGATTCATAGGCTTTGAAATAAACAAAGAATATATTAAAATTGCAATGAAAAGAATCAAACCTTTCTTGGAACAAACAAAATTAATTTAGGTTGCAAAAACACAAAATCGAAACATATTTAAACTTTGCACCATATACATCAAATATAGGGTGTAAAAGTCCTTAATTTTTTGTTTTTTCCGTCGAGAACGAATTTTACCCCATATGGTGCAAAATGCCAAAATACTCATTTTATCTAAATAAGGAAGAAGATAAGTTAATTCTTGATTATGGTGAGTTATTAGCAGAACAAGGCCTGATAGAAAGACCGGTTAACAGATACAAAATCGGTAAATATATTTTCAATGAAATCATAAAAAGCTACAAAAATAAAATTGCTGTGGTTAATCAGCAACAAATAGTTGATGAAAAAACACATCTTGAAAAAGAGGAAATTTTGGCTGGTGTAGAAAAGGCAGAGGAAACAGCTACCGAAGAAAAACCTGTTGAAGAAACAGATATTCATAAAACTTACAAAGGCTTGAGATAATCATTACCTGCCATCTGCTATAG
>LAZR01000535.1_pt1 | contig 29518 bp, 23 predicted proteins | sample 329461 | NCBI WGS metagenome assembly LAZR01 (sample SAMN03002196, study PRJNA259156) | marine sediment metagenome | biome: sea floor; feature: Hydrothermal impacted sediments; material: marine sediment; isolation source: Loki non-amplified sample from Loki's castle hydrothermal vent sediment ...
TGGTCTTTCGCTCGATGTTATCGAAAAGGTTCTGTCTGAACCCGCACTCTCGGGCTGGGCCGGCTTCGGCGTCGTCGTACAAGCTTATGGCCCACGCGCCGGAGTGGTCATTGATGCGCTCTATGACATGGCCATTCGGCATGATCGCAAGATCATGGTGCGCCTGGTGAAAGGGGCCTATTGGGACACCGAAATCAAGCGCGCTCAGGTAAAAGGCGTCGATGGCTTTCCGGTGTTCACCCAAAAGGCTGCCACTGACGTATCCTATATCGCGAATGCCAGAAAACTGCTGAACATGACCGACAGGATTTATCCGCAGTTTGCCACCCACAACGCCCACACGGTCGCAGCGGTTCTGCACATGGCAGAGGACAAGGAAAAATTCGAATTCCAACGCCTGCATGGCATGGGCGAGACCTTGCATAACATTATCATGGAAAAACACGGTACCCACTGTCGGGTCTATGCGCCGGTCGGGGCGCATGCGGATCTACTGGCGTATTTGGTAAGACGATTGCTGGAAAACGGGGCCAACTCCAGCTTCGTGAACCAGATCGTTGACGAAGATGTTCCCCCCGAAATCGTCGCTGCGGACCCTTTTGAAAGCCTGTCAGACACGACCTTGCATATCCCTACGGGGCCCGAACTTTACCTGCCTACCCGCGTGAACTCGAAGGGGTTCGACCTGACGCACACGCCGACACTGGATGTGATCGAATCCGCCCGCGCGCCATGGAAAGCCCATAGCTGGGCGGCTGTGCCGTTGCTGGCCGTCGAGGCAAAGCCCAATAAAACGGTGCGACTACTGAATCCTGCCGCGTCAAGCCGAAGCCCCGGAACCGTGCGAAATGCATCCGAGGCGGATGTTAAAGCAGCCTTGGATAATGCTGCGGTCTGGGACGCGCCTCTGGAACACCGCCAAGAGGTGCTCGTGCTCGCTGCCGATATGCTCGAGTCGCACTACGGTGAAATCTTTGCCCTATTGGCCCGCGAGGCAGGTAAAGGCCTGCCCGACTGCGTCGCCGAACTGCGCGAAGCTGTCGATTTCCTGCGCTATTACGCGTGCCAGGCTACCAATACCCCGCCTGCGGGATGCTTTACATGTATTTCGCCGTGGAACTTCCCATTGGCTATTTTCTGCGGTCAGGTAAGTGCGGCTTTGGCCGCTGGCAATGCCGTTCTGGCCAAGCCTGCTGAGCAGACGCCCCTTATCGCGTTTCTGGCAACGTCGCTGCTGCACGAGGCGGGTGTGCCGCGCGCTGTGTTGCAACTGCTTCCCGGTGGTGGTGACGTTGGCGCGGCATTGGTATCGGACCCACGCATTAACGGCGTGGCCTTCACCGGTTCAACAGGCACAGCGCTGCGTATCCGTCAAACCATGGCCAAACACTGTACCCCCGGCACGACGCTGATCGCGGAAACCGGCGGGATCAATGCAATGATCGTTGACAGTACGGCCCTGCCCGAACAGGCCGTCCAGTCCATCGTCGAAAGCGCGTTTCAATCGGCAGGCCAACGGTGTTCAGCCTTGCGGTGCCTTTATATTCAAGAGGACATCGCCGAAGACGTGATCGAAATGCTGGCCGGTGCGATGGAGGTGCTGGCCCTGGGCAACCCATGGGAAATTTCGACCGATGTCGGTCCGGTTATCGACGAAGCGGCCCGTAAAACTATCGCCGACCACGTCGAAACGGCCCGCAACGAGGGCCGCGTGATCGCTGAACTGACCGCCCCCACCAAAGGCACGTTCATTGCACCGACCATGATCCGCATAAACGGCATCGCAGACCTAAAACAAGAAATCTTCGGCCCCGTGCTGCACATCGCCACCTTCAAAGCCACCCAGCTGAACAAGGTGATAGATGCGATCAATGCAACCGGCTATGGCCTGACTTTCGGCCTGCAAACGCGTATCGACGACAGGGTACAGCACGTATCCGAGAGGATCGAAGCCGGGAATATCTATGTGAACCGCAATCAGATTGGGGCGATTGTCGGCAGCCAACCCTTTGGCGGGGAAGGCTTATCTGGCACAGGGCCAAAAGCGGGCGGCCCGAATTACCTGCCGCGCTTTAGCGAACCAGATTTGAAGAACGTGGATGAGAACTGGGACACCAATCAGAAAAAACTACCCAAAATGCCTGCTCATACGGGGCCAGTCCTTGAAACGGTCACCCTTCCCGGCCCTACCGGAGAATCCAACCGCCTCAGCACGTTACCGCGCGCTGCCTTGCTGTGTATGGGGCCAGGGTCGAACACCGCTGCTGAACAGGCGCGTGCAGTGTCGGCACTTGGCGGCACTGCTGTTGAATTGAACGGCCAGATTGATGCCGGTTCACTCACAGACGGCCCGGCTTATGGCGGCATCTTGTGGTGGGGTGACGAAGAAACCGCCCGCGCCATCGAACTGGCCCTGGCGGCTCGATCTGGCCCTATCGTGCCATTGATAAGGGGGCTTCCCGACACGGCACGTGTCCGCGCCGAACGGCACGTCTGCGTCGATACAACGGCCTCGGGGGGCAACGCTCAACTGCTCGGTGCGGCTGGCTGAATGCAATTGCGGCGGGCAGTTTGCATTGCTCGCCGTACCGCCAAAACCGGTGTCGTCATCACAGGCACGCCCAAATCAGACAACAAAGCCGCAGCACCTTGCATGGATGCTTGGGCCAGCACGACGCAATCCGTGTCGGCCAAAGCGTCCATGCCGGCCAAGACATCTTGCGCAATCGCGGCATAAAAGCCCTCCATGTCCCCTTTCTCAAAGAAGCTCCAAGCGGTTTGGCACATGATCACATGCGCCCGTACGTCGGGCGCTTTCACGCATGCCTCAAATAAGTTGACCGTAGCTGCGCGCGTACTTTCCAAACAGATGACCAGCATGACGCGTTTGTACTGCGCCGCCGCCTCCATGACAGACCGGTCAACCCTCACATAGTCCGCCCCGAAGCTTTCGATCAGCGGTCCCAACGTCGAACAACTGCACAACATAGCATTGCTCGCCTCGCAAGCCGCCAGTATTTGAGACACGTCTTCTCTAACGGTCTCTGAACCATTCGCTTGAGCGCGGGCAAGTAAATCGGGACGTACGACATGTACAATCCTGCCATCCCAGCCCTCGGCGTCAAACAAAACCGAAAAACGGGGCACATGAATCTCAGACGTATGCAGGCAAGTAATCTCCACGGAAATATCTTTCGGTTCATCCATTAACATGTGCCACGAAGCCTCTTGACCAGCCCTAACGGATGTCTAAGGGTCCGTCCATGTTCCCAATTCGCGACCACAACCCGTCGGGGCGCACGCCCTATGTTACGTACCTGCTGATGGCAGCGAATATCGGCGTATTCCTAAGCTATGTGGGCTTGTTCGGCGATGATCGGGCCCTTAATATCTTTTTCTTCGAATGGGCATTGATCCCGGGTCGCGTAACTTCAGGCCAAGACTACACAGGGCTGTTCACCTCGATGTTCCTGCACGGAGGGTGGCTGCACCTCGCCGGCAACATGCTGTTTCTCTACATTTTCGGCGATAACATCGAAGACGAGATGGGCCACTTGGGCTACCTGATCTTCTACCTTGCCTGCGGCGTGCTGTCGGCCGGTGCGCACGTCATCTCAGCCCCCTACTCGCCGGTTCCAACTGTCGGGGCCTCAGGTGCGATTGCCGGCGTCATGGGGGGCTATCTGCTGCTCTACCCCAAAGCCAAAGTTGATATTCTCATCATCTTCATCGTGTTCTTCCGCATTTTTCCGATACCGGCATGGATCATGCTGGGCCTTTGGCTGGGGATGCAGCTCATCGGGGGGATCGGTACTGATCCGTCCATCGGCGGCGTGGCCTATTGGGCCCATGCCGGTGGCTTCCTCGTAGGGCTCATACTTACCCTCCCGCTATGGCTTCGCTTGGGCGGGCCTAATTTCTGGTCGTCAACACACGGTCACCCCCCGCATGCCGAAGCCAACTATGCCATCGCCAACAGCCGCATCCCAAAGGTAAAACGCAAATGACCCCACCCGAGGAAATCCATCAGGCAACGTGCCACTGTGGCGCAGTAACCCTAAAGGCAACCCTGCCCGTCGGCCTGTCGTCCGCCAGTCGCTGTACCTGTTCATTTTGTCGCCGCCGCGCGGCTGCGGCAGTCACCGCTATCGCCACTTCAGTAGAGGTTTTGCAAGGGAACGATAACCTCACGCTCTACCGATGGGGCACCCGAACCGCCAAACATTATTTTTGCAAAACCTGTGGTATCTACATGTACCACCAGCGTCGGTCAGACCCCGCGCAATGCGGTGTCAACCTCGGGTGCATCGACGGTGCCGAACCTTGGCGACTTGAACCGATTCCATATACCGATGGCATCAATCACCCGTCAGACAGATAGACCAACACCCAATTCCAAATGGCCTAAAATCCTCGCCGAAGGCATCCTTGGCCAGCGTGATAATCAGCCCCTGGTGATTTTCGAGAAGCCCGAAAACAGCGCTTCGTTTGCACAGACGATTTCACCGTCTTCTAAGATATTGCCCGCCGGGTTCAACGGCTCAACCATGCCACCGGCCTCGCGCACGATCAGCATACCCGCAGCCAGATCCCACGCGCTCAACCGCCGCTCCCAAAAACCATCATAGCGGCCAGCGGCGACATAGGCCAAATCAAGGGCGGCAGCGCCCCAACGGCGCACCCCTGCGCACACAGGCAATATACGCCCCAGGTCGCTAAGCGTATCGGGCAGATCCGCACGTCCACCGAAAGGCAGCCCCGTGGCGAATATCGCCTCGATCATACGAGACCGACCCGAAACCCGCAAACGGCTTTCGTTCATCCATGCGCCCGCGCCTTTTTCGGCAAAAAACATCTCATCCTTGGCGGGGTCGAACACGACACCGGCCACGATCTGGCCCTTGTGTTCTAGTGCAATAGACACAGCCCAGTGTGGCAGACCATGCAAAAAGTTCGTCGTGCCATCCAATGGGTCCACGATCCAGCGTCGCGTAGGGTCTTGCCCATCTTCTCCGCCGCCCTCTTCGGCCAACCATCCATAAGTTGGTCGAGCGCCCATCAGTTCTTCCTTGAGGGTCTTTTCAGACTGAAGATCGGCGCGGCTGACAAAATCGCCGGCACCTTTCATCGACACCTGAAGGTTCTCAACCTCGCGAAAATCCTTGACCAGGCCGCGTCCCGCACGGCGCGCTGCCTTGATCATGATGTTTAGATTTGCACTGCCAACCATATTTCGCGTCCTTCGATGGATCAGGCCGTGCGTATAAGCCCACCTGTCCCATTTGCCAAGGGGGCAGGGTCATCTGACGTAACGTGGTGAACATCGCCACCTTGTACATGACAGTATTCCAGATAACGTGCCGATAACATTGCCAAGGAGGAAAGCAAAATGTCTGACCAAATGAAACGTATCGTTCTAGCGTCCCGTCCCGATGGTGCCCCGACCGCCGATAACTTCCGCCTCGAAGAAGCGCCCGTGCCCACCCCGGGCGACGGCGAAGTTCTTGTACGCGTAAAATACATGTCGCTTGACCCCTATATGCGTGGTCGGATGGATGACGGAAAATCCTATGCAGCCCCTGTGCCGGTCGGTGGTACCATGGAAGGCGGATCGGTGGGCGAGGTCATCGCGTCTAACAGCCCGAATTTCAAAGTCGGCGATCACGCATTTGGCATGTTCGGCTGGGCCACCCACGGCGTTCAGGCTGCAAATCTACTGCGTAAGGTAGACCCGGATCAGGTGTCCATCACCACGTCGCTTGGCGTTCTTGGCATGCCGGGTTTCACCGGCTGGCATGGGCTGATGGAATATGGCCGCCCCAAAGCGGGTGAAACGCTTGTGGTCGCGGCAGCTACAGGGCCGGTAGGATCGATGGTGGGGCAGATCGCCAAATCACACGGCCTACGCGTAGTTGGCATAGCGGGCGGCGCTGACAAATGCGCCATGGCCAAGGAACATTTTGGTTTTGACGAATGCATTGACCACCGCGCTTATGACGACGCCAAATCTCTGCGCGCCGCCCTGAAAGACGCCTGCCCCAAAGGCATCGACATCTACTTTGAAAACGTGGGTGGCAAAGTGCTCGAGGCGGTGATGCCGCTGATGAACCCGCATGGTCGTATCCCGATCTGTGGTATGATCGCGTGGTACAATGCTGGTGGTCTGGGTGCGAATGCTGCCGAAGAAGCACTGACCGCTCCCAAGCTGTGGCGTACGATCCTGGTGAATTTCCTCAGCGTGAACGGCTTCATCATCTCCAACCACTGGAACAAGTTTCCCGAGTTCCTGAAAGAAGTCGCACCCAAGGTTGCCGACGGCACCATCGCGGTCAAAGAGGACATCACCGAGGGTCTTGAAAACGCACCGCAGGCGTTCATCGAACTGCTGACCGGCGGCAACCAAGGCAAGGCCATCGTCAAGGTTGGCTAACCAAGTATCGGCGGGGGCGTTCGCGCCCCTGCCCTTTCCCCTGCCAGAGCACCGCAGGAACATCACAGCGCGCGACACGCGCCCTAGCGTGTGATGGCCCCGGCACCGCTGCATCGCTCCCTGCCTACCCCTTTCCTTCCCTGTATCCGCACCACAGGCCTGATCGAATTGTTTGTTAGTTCTCGCGCTGCCTCTTGAAATGCAGTGCGTCACGTGTCACTTATTTAACGACACGTGACGAAAAGGAGTTCAGCCATGAGTGCTACAGCCTTCCTAAGTGAAAGTGACAACTTCCCTCTAATCGACGCGGAAGCGGAAGATGCCGTGCGTGCCTTCCGGCTTTTGGGCGGGCGCAAGGTCATCAAGCAAACGGTGCGCAACTCTTTGGACGCGCATGACGTGATCGTTAAGGGCATTTCATCGCAAGCGCTGCTGCATCTCGTTGACACTGTTTCGGTGCTGTCGTCGGGCGATGCGCTGAACAAGGCGATCGGCATGAGCCTGCGCACCCTGCAACGTAAAAGGGCCGAAAAAGGCAAAGACCGCCTGTCTACAGAACAAAGCAGCCGTGCTTGGCGCTTTGCAGAGCTGCTTGCGCAAGCGACCGACGTCTTCGGCGACCAAGAAGCTGCCGAGGCCTGGATGCTGGCCCCAGCCATCAGTTTGGACAACAGACGGCCCATTGACCTACTCTCCTCGGCCGCAGGGGCCGAAGCCGTGGAAAACAGTTTGACCCGTATGGAGTACGGGGTCTACGCGTGACGCCTCTGCCACCGCCGCTCGGAACGGGCGAGCTGCGCTTTTGGCGGCTCGACCAGCGGCGGCATGCGCCAGCATGGCACACGGGCGAAGGGTCGTACCGCGTGGGGGGCCGCTGGAATTCGCAAGGGGTCCGAGCGGTCTATGCCTCGCTCGACCCCGCGACCGCGATCATGGAGGTCGCGGTCCACAAGGGGTTCAGGGCGCTAGATACTGCACATCATGTTCTGACTTCTGCACGGGTGATTGATCCTGCAAAGGTGCACGTTATTGATACCGCTGACATCCCTAATGCAAATTGGTTGGTGCCGGGGTCACATGGGGCGGGCCAAAAAGGGTTCGGCGACGCGCTGCTGCGCGACCATGTGTTTGTTTTGATCCCCTCTACCGTATCCCGGCATAGCTGGAACCTGATCTTTGACGCCACCAAGGCCGCAGGACAGTTTGACGACGTGCAACAAGAGCATTTCGCCCTCGACCCACGTCTGCATGTTTAAGCGGCAACACCCTGCCTTAAGCCTGCTGCAATTTCCGCGCCTCTTCCCCCGCCAGTTTTAGCAGTTGCGACATGAAAGGCTTGTCCAGATCATCCTCGCGCACGGCGGCGTATAATCTACGGGTTACCCCGTTTTCCGTCAGCGGGCGGGTGACATAATCGTTGCTATATTTTACCTCGCGGACGACCCAGTCGGGCAAGACGGCGACGCCGCGGTTCGAAGCGACAAGCAGCAGGATCACCGCCGTAAGTTCAACCTGCCGGATGGCAAGCGGCTCGACTTTGGCGGGGATCAGCAGCTGGCTAAACACGTCAAGGCGGGTGCGTTCCACCGGATAGGTGATCAGCGTCTCGGTTCTGAAATCAGCGGCTTCGACGAATGGTTTGGCCGCGAGAGGGTGGTTGCTGGCAGCGACAAACACTGCCTTGTAATCAAACAGTTCAACAAATTTGACGCCAGGCAGTTCTTCGGGGTCGGAGGAAACCACCAGATCGACCTCTTCGCGCAGCAACGCGGGCAAGGCGTCAAAAGCCAGCCCGGGGCGGATATCGACATCTACATCGGGCCAAGATTTTCGGAATTGTTCCAGCACCGGGAATAACCATTCAAAGCAGGCGTGACATTCGATCGCGATATGCATCCGCCCGGTGCTGCCAGCGCGTAGGCCCATGAACTCAGCCTGCGCCGCCTCAAGCTGGGGCAGAACCTGTTGGGCCAGCTTAAGCAGGCGCAGTCCCGCAGGCGAAAGTTTCAAAGGCTTTGACCGACGCACAAACAGCTCGACGCCAGCTTGATCTTCCAGCCCCTTTACCTGATGCGACAGGGCAGATTGGGTGATGTTCATCGTTTCGGCGGCCCGTGCCAAGCCACCAGCCTCGTGAATGGCCTGAATGGTACGCAGATGGCGGAACTCAATATGCATATGAGGCGTTCCTCATGTTGAAGATGAAAGTTATGAGTTTGTTTCACAACTCGGTTCATGCGACAAGAGTTGAAATAAAGAATAGGATTGCCCGATATGACCACGCCAGCCGTTTCCTTTGAAGTTTTCCCTCCCAAATCGGTCGATGCTTCTTTTCGCCTGTGGGACACGGCGCAAGCGCTGGCCCCCTTGGGACCTCGTTTCTTTTCCGTGACCTATGGCGCAGGCGGGTCAACCCGCGATCTAACGCATGATTCTGCCCATGTATTGCGCCGCACATCCGGCCTGCCGATTGCAGCCCACCTGACCTGCGTCGGCGCTAGCAAAGCCGAAACACTTGAGGTCGCGAACAGCTTTGCCGAAATCGGCGTCACCGATATTGTCGCTTTGCGCGGCGATCCTGAGAATGGGGCCAGCGTGTTTACGCCGCACCCAGATGGCTTTGCCGATAGCTGCGAATTGATTGAGGCCTTGGCCGCAACGGGCAAATTCACTCTGCGAGTTGGTGCCTACCCCGAACCCCACCCTGAATCCCGCGATCAGGCGCAGAATGTTGAGTGGCTCAAGCGCAAGTTCGACGCCGGTGCCGACGAAGCGATCACCCAGTTTTTCTTTGAAACCGAAACCTTTCTGCGTTTTCGCGATGCCTGTGCCGCTGCGGGGATCACCAAGCCGATTACGCCGGGCATCATGCCTGTAACCAACTGGAAGTCGGCGCGCAATTTTGCGACGCGTTGCGGCGCTCTGGTGCCGACATGGCTTGACGAAGCCTATAATGCGGCGATCCGCGATGATCGCCACGATCTGCTCTCCACCGCACTATGCAGCGAGATGTGCAGTGAACTGGTGGCAGAGGGCGTCGAAAATCTGCATTTTTATACCCTGAACCGCCCCGAGCTGACGCGCAGCGTTTGCCGTGCCTTGGGCGTGACGTCACAAACAGCGCTGTCAGACGTCGCGTAAGATATATCTCGCCTTGCCCTCAGGCAGAAAAATCAACAAGTTTCTCCGGCACATATTTGCCGGAGATTTTATATATGCCACGCCTTGCCAATGGTCCCGAAGATCTGCTGAGCCAGTCCGACGTGCTCGGGTTGACTGGTCTTGAATTCATGCAGAAAATTCTGGACGGCACCAACCCTGGCCCACCTATCGGCGGCACCATGGGGTACACCTTGCACGAAGTGTCAGACGGGCGCGTTGTTTTTCGCGGTGCTCCGGAATTCAATGTCACCAACCCGATGGGCACGGTGCACGGCGGCTGGTACGGTACTTTGCTCGATTCAGCGATGGCTTGTGCCGTTATGACCAAGGTCCCGCGCGGGTCGGTCTACACAACGCTGGAATACAAAATAAACATTCTGCGGGCGATCCCGTTGGGCATGCAGATTGACTGTGTGGGCATAACTGATCACGTTGGCCGGTCCACCGGGGTTGCACATGGTGAAATTCGCGGCGTCGACGACGGCAAGCTTTACGCCACTGGTTCCACCACTTGCATTGTCATGCAAATCGCCAAATAACGTGTGGCTTTCATGATCTGAAACGGCATGCGGGCGGGGCTGCCCCCACCCGCCCGCGCTGATAACCCGCGCTGATAACCTTAGTATTATTCGGCAGCAATTGCCCGATTATTGAGCATTTCCCAGACCTTATGCGGAGTGAATGGCATATCTGCCTGACGCACGCCTTCATCCCACAATGCATCCTGAACCGCGTTCGAAATCGCGGCCAGTGCGCCGACGGTCCCGGCCTCGCCACATCCCTTCATCCCCATGAGATTTGCCGTGGATGGAACAGGTTCGGAGTTGAATGCGATATAGGGTACATCAACTGCGCGCGGGATCGCATAATCCATAAACGATGCCGTTAGCAGTTGACCGTCTTCGTCATAAACGACGTGTTCCTGAATGGCCTGACCAATCCCTTGCACCACACCGCCATGCACCTGGCCTTCGGCGAGCATCGGGTTGATAAGGTTGCCAAAATCGTCGACGACGGTATAGCGTTCGACAACAACGACACCGGTTTCAGGGTCAATCACCACCTCGGATACATGTGCGCCGTTGGGATAGCTCCGCCCCGGCAAGGTCGCGCGCTCATGATGGACCAGCAGGTCATTGCGACCCTTTGCACGCGCCATCTCGGCGACGTCCAGCATCGTCGGGGTCATGTTCGAGCCTTCGGCACGGAAGCGTTCGTCATCAAAGCTGATCTCGGCGGCAGGCACGCCCATTTCATCGGACAAGAAGGCTGTGAACGCGTCTGTCATCTTGGCAACCGTCGCCAGTGTCGCCGTGCTTTGCGTCGTAACAGAGCGCGATCCCCCCGTGCCGCCGCCTTGGGCGATCAGATCGCTGTCGCCTTGGATGACATAGATCAGGTCAGCAGGAATGCCGGTCTGGTCCGACAGGAACTGCGCATAAACCGTCTCGTGGCCCTGCCCGTTCGACTGGGTCCCCACATAAATAAAGACGGTGCCATCTTCGTTGAACTCGACCTTGGCGCCCTCGGCTGGGTCGCCCAGAATGCTTTCGATATAATAGCAAAGGCCCTGCCCCCGCAGCAGTCCCTTCTCGGCGTCCGCAGCTTTGCGCGCTGCGAAACCGTCGTGATCTGCCTCAACCGCCGCACGCGTCAATAGACGGTTAAACTCTCCCACATCATAGTTTTCCCCCGTCGCAGACGTATACGGAAATTGTTCGGGCTTAATAAAGTTGATGCGGCGGAGTTCCCAAGGGTCGACACCCAATTCACGTGCCGCCCGGTCCATCAGACGTTCCAGCACATAGATCGCTTCGGGGCGACCAGCACCGCGATAGGCGTCAGTCTGAACGGTGTTGGTGTAATACCCTTCGACCTGCAACCACGTTGTCTGCACGTCGTACACACCCATCAAAACCTTGCTGAACAGCAGCGCCTGAATCGGCTGACCAAATTGGCTGTTATATGCACCAAGGTTACACTTGGTGCTGACTCGGTACGCCGTAATCTTGTTATTCTCATCAAAAGCGAACTCGGCAAGCGACGTCAGATCACGCCCGCCATTATCGCTTAGCATCGCTTCGGTCCGGTCCGACATCCAGCGCACAGGACGCCCCAAAGCCCGTGCCGCCTGCGCAACCGAGAAATATTCAGGATAGGCCGACGCCTTCATGCCAAAGCCGCCCCCGGTGTCCGGGTTCGTTACCTGCACATGATCATCATCCAGATCGAACACGCGCTTGAGGTTGCCTTTGTGTACCCAAACACCCTGCGCGTTGTTGGCCACGTGCACCTTGCCATTTATCCATTCGGCATAGCAGCCCCGAGGCTCCATCGAATTTACGATGATCCGGTTATCCCCCACATCAAGGCTCACGGTTTTGGCCGCGGCATCAAATGCTTTCTGGGTGGCGTCTTCGTCGCCCATCCCCCAATCAAACGCCATGTTCTCAGGCGCTTCGGGGTGGATGGTCGCACCGCCGCGCTCCAGCTTCATGTTGGTTGGCAGGTCGTCGACATCCAGCACGATCAACTCGGCGGCATCGCGGGCCTGATCCAGCGTATCGGCGATCACCACGGCAACAGGTTCGCCGACATAGCGCACCCTGCCCTTGGCAAGCATCGGCCGCAGCGGTTTCGCGGCATCGGTGCCATCGCGGTTCTTCAAGATCGTTCCGGCCATGGAAATGTCCATGCCAGCGGCTTCCAGGTCATCAATCGTAAGTACCGCGTGCACACCCTCAGCATGCGCCGCATCCTCTACGTCTAGTCCGGTAATCACCGCATGCCCAACGGGCGAACGAAAGAAATACGCGTGCAGCGCCCCTACAGGTGTAATGTCATCTACATAACGCCCCTCGCCGGTTAGAAACCGCACATCCTCGACCCGTTTGACCGGTTGGCTTTTTCCAAACTTATCCATCTGCTCGCATTCCTTCGTTCCGTCACCTAGTTCGGGCTGACACTAGCCTGCAAAGCCGTAATGTCCAGACGCCCCGCGCGACTAGGTGCTTTGACATTTTGAGAAGTATTAGACCCGCCAGCCTTCCCCTTTCCCTCTTGCTCCGCTAGATCATCCCCAAGTTAAAAGAAGGACGCTGATCATGGCACTCGATAAGAATTTTGACGCCGCCGAAGCCGAAGCCCGCCTATATGCCGCATGGGAAGACGCAGGCGCGTTCAAAGCAGGCGCGAATGCCTCGCGCTCCGAAACCTTTTCGGTCATGATCCCGCCGCCCAACGTGACAGGGTCACTGCACATGGGCCACGCGTTCAACAACACGCTTCAGGATATTCTGGTGCGCTGGCACCGGATGCGCGGGTTCGACACGCTATGGCAACCCGGTCAGGACCACGCAGGCATCGCCACGCAAATGGTGGTAGAGCGCGAGCTTGCCAAAGACGGCAAGCGCCGGACCGATTTCACGCGCGATGAATTCACCGCTAAAGTCTGGGAACAAAAGCAGAAGTCAGGCGGCACGATCATCGGCCAGCTCAAACGCCTTGGCACCTCGCTCGATTGGTCGCGCAACGCCTTCACCATGTCCGGCGCACCGGGGGCTCCTGCTGGCGAAGAGGGTAACTTCCACGATGCTGTGATCAAAGTCTTTGTCGACATGTATAACAAGGGCCTGATTTATCGGGGCAAACGTCTGGTCAACTGGGACCCGCATTTTGAGACCGCGATTTCTGACCTCGAGGTCGAATCCACTGAAGTCGACGGTCACATGTGGCACTTCAAATACCCGCTGGCCGATGGCGCGACCTATACCTATGTCGAGAAAGACGAAGACGGTAATGTCACCTTGACCGAGGAACGCGACTATATCGCGATTGCCACAACGCGCCCCGAAACTATGCTGGGTGATGGCGCGGTCGCGGTGCACACTTCAGACGAACGCTACGCGCCCATCGTCGGAAAGCTGTGCGAAATCCCCGTTGGGCCTAAAGCACAGCGCCGCCGTATTCCGATTATTACCGACGAATACCCCGACAAGAACTTCGGTTCGGGCGCGGTCAAAATCACCGGCGCACATGATTTCAACGACTACGGTGTCGCGAAACGCAACAATATCCCGCTTTATGCGCTTATGGACACTCGCGGGGCTATGCGCGCCGATGGCCTGCCCTATGACGCAGCCGCCTTCCGCGCACAGGCCATCGCCGAAGGCCGCGAGAACGCCCCGGCGGATGCGACCGAAATCAACCTAGTTCCCGAAGAATACCGTGGCCTCGACCGGTTCGAGGCGCGCACACGCGTCATCGAAGACATCACCGCCGAAGGCTTGGCCGTCATGGTGCCATCTACCGACCCGCGCCTTGGCAAACCGATCAAGGCCCCGCTCGCCCCCGAAGAAGGCGGAGAAGAGCGTGACGAAACGTTGGTCCCGCTGGTCGAGCCCAAAAAAATCATGCAGCCCTTCGGCGACCGATCCAAAGTCGTTATCGAGCCGATGCTGACCGACCAGTGGTTCGTAGAAACCGCCAAGATCGTGCAGCCCGCCATCGATGCCGTGCGCAATGGCGACGTGAAAATCCTGCCCGAGCAGGACAAGAAGGTGTACTTCCACTGGCTTGAGAACATAGAACCGTGGTGCATCTCGCGCCAGCTGTGGTGGGGTCACCAAATCCCTGTCTGGTTCGACGATGAAGGCAAGGAATACTGCGCCGCGACCGAAGCCGAAGCTCAGGCGATGGCCCCCGGAAAAACGCTCAAGCGCGACGCGGATGTGCTCGACACGTGGTTCTCCTCTGGCCTCTGGCCCATCGGCACCCTCGGCTGGCCCGAGGACACCGAAGAGCTGCAAAAATACTTCCCCACCTCCGTCCTCATCACCGGTTTCGACATTATCTTTTTCTGGGTCGCCCGGATGATGATGATGCAATACGCCGTGGTCGATCAAAAGCCCTTCGACACCGTCTATGTCCACGCGCTGGTGCGCGATGAGAAGGGCAAGAAGATGTCCAAATCATTGGGCAACGTGCTGGACCCGCTGGACCTGATTGACGAATACGGCGCGGACGCGGTGCGCTTTACCCTGACGGCGATGGCCGCCATGGGGCGCGACCTGAAACTGTCGACCGCACGTATTGCTGGCTACCGCAACTTTGGCACCAAACTGTGGAACGCGCACCGCTTCGCCGAAATGAACGGCGTGTTCGAGGATAGCGTGCCTTCGGTAACCTACACCAGCCACGCGGACGTGAACCACACCCTGAACAAATGGATCATCGGCGAAACCGCCCGCGTCCGCGAAGAAGTAGATGTAGCCCTCGACAACTACCGCTTCAACGACGCGGCCAACGCGCTATATGCGTTCGTCTGGGGCAAGGTCTGCGACTGGTACGTCGAACTGTCCAAACCCCTGCTGCAAGAAGACGCGCCCGAAGCCGCCGAAACGCGCCAGACGCTGAAATGGGTGCTGGATCAATGCCTCGTACTGCTGCATCCGATCATGCCCTACATCACCGAAGAACTTTGGCAGACCACAGGCTCCCGGGCTAAAATGCTGGTGCACGGCGACTGGCCGACCTACACAACAGCCAACATGTTGGACGCAGAAGCTGACCGCGAACTCAACTGGGTGATCGGTCTCATCGAAAGCATCCGTTCCGCACGGGCGCAGATGCACGTGCCGGCTGGGCTAAAAGTGCCGATGTTGTGCACCGAAATGGACAGCACGGCGCAGGCGGCATGGGACGGCAACGAGGCAATGATCAAGCGTCTTGCCCGTGTGGAGAGCCTCGATAAAGCCGACGGCTTTCCCAACGGGACTGTTTCCATCGCGGCCCCCGGTGCAACTTTTGGCCTGCCACTGGCCGGCTTGATCGACATCGACGCAGAAAAAACACGCCTGCAAAAATCGCTGGATAAACTGGGCAAGGAAATCGGCGGCCTCAAGGGGCGTCTGAACAACCCCAAATTCGCCGCCTCCGCCCCTGCGGATGTCGTCGCCGAGGCTCAAAGCAATCTGGACGCACGTCAGGAAGAAGCCGACCAGCTTCAGGCTGCATTGAACAGATTGGCTGAATTAGGGTAGGTAATCGCCCCAATTCCAATTGGCTTTAAATCCTCGCCGAAGGCATTAAACTCTTTCGGTGCACCGGAAGAAAGTTGCCTTCGGCGAGGATTTTTTACCATTTGGAAATTAGTACCTGTGATCTTGGCATTGCGGTCTTAGCTGGGAAGCGACGATCGTCCATTTGGAAGGCCCCGTCTGAAATTCAGGCGGGGCTAACTTTTCAGTCGGGAAACACCGCCCGACGTTTTCCAAATTCTGCGGCGATAACTTCCATTTGATGGGGGCGACCCAGCAGCGCTGCCTGTTCTCGCGATTCTTCAAGTAAAACGTCGTCCACTCCAGAAGCCTCGGCAAATGCGATCAGCCGTTTGGCAGCCTTAATGGCGCTTGGGCTTTTGCCGGTAATTATCTTCGCGAGTTCCATCGCAGCAAGAACGGGATTGTCCGCCAGTTTCGTGATCAGCCCCCAACGTTCAGCGCTGAGCGCGTCAATCGGGTCGGCCGTGTAGGTCAGCAGACGTAATATATCGCCGCGTACCAGTTTGGGTAGCAGAACCATGCCGCCCATATCTGGCACGATCCCCCATTTCATTTCCATAACTGCTATTTCTGTGTCCGGTGCCGCGATACGGATGTCAGCGCCAAGGGCGAGCTGTAGCCCTGCCCCATAAACCTTGCCATGCAGCGCTGCAATCACCGGTACGCTTAGGCGAGTCCATACCATCGACACCTCTTGCCATTGGTTGGTCGTACCGCCGCCGTGCGTGCGCGGCATCATCAGATCAGCCGGGTTTCCCCCGACCATCGAACTTAGCCCATTAACGTCGATGCCGGCGCAGAAAGCTTTGCCTTCACCCGATATGACAGCCACGCGGGCCTCAGACGCAGCCACTTCATTTCCCGCTGCTATTATTGCGTCGATCATTTCTTGATCCAGCGCGTTCATTTTTTCCGCGCGGGTAAGCCGCACATGCGCAATATGGTCTTCATAGGTAACGCAAACGCGTGTCATATTATCCTCCTAGCCGGTGGACTTAGTCTGACTGTAGGTTCCTGCCGTTGCAAAGCAAAACGCTACGGCATGCGTTTGATTCGACGGAAATGTTTCTCTCCTTGCTGAGGTCACTTCAGATGCGCTACGTGATGCTCATGACACAATACCGCCTCACACCGCTTGCCGCATCATTACCGTCAACCGTACCCTTTGTTGGACCGGAAACGCAGGAGCGTGTACAGGGCAGCCAATTTGCGGCGCGTTTAGGGGCCAACGAAAGCGTTTTTGGCCCATCCCCTCGTGCAATGGAGGCGATGGCAGCCGCGCAGCAGTGGATGTACGGTGACCCCGAAAGCTTTGAACTGCGCAGTGCCTTGGCTGCGCATCACTCCGTTACCCCCGAACATATTATCGTAGGCGAGGGCATCGACGGGTTACTGGGTTATCTGGTTCGCCTGATGATAGCCCCAGGCGATCCGGTTATTACTTCGGATGGGGCGTATCCCACCTTCAATTACCACGTCGCAGGTTATGGAGGCATATTACACACAGTGCCTTATCTCGACGACCGTGAAGATGTGACGGCGTTGTTTAAAAAAGCCTCAGAAAAAGACGCAAAGCTGGTTTATCTGGCAAACCCTGACAACCCTATGGGCAGTTGGCACGCGGGAGAGAAGATAACCAAAGCACTTGATATGTTGCCGCAAGGCTGTCTGCTGATCTTGGATGAAGCCTATATCGAATGCGCACAGAACGAAGTAGTACCCGCGTTGAATGCCGACGACCCGCGTCTCATTCGGATGCGAACATTTTCCAAAGCGTATGGGCTAGCGGGAGCGCGGGTGGGCTATGCCATCGGCACGCCCGATCTGATCGCCGCGTTTGGCAAGGTGCGCAACCACTTTGGAATGAATCGCGCCGCTCAGGCTGGGGCACTGGCGGCATTACAAGACGCCGGGTGGCTCGCGCATGTGCAGGGACAGATTGCAACCACACGCGACCGGATTGCGCAGATCGCAACGCATAATGGTTTGTTACCGCTGCCTTCAGCGGCGAATTTTGTGGCTATCGACTGCGGGCGTGACGGTACCTTTGCCAAAGCGGTACTGGATGGCTTGGTGGCCCGCGGCATATTCGTACGCATGCCCTTTGCTACCCCGCAAAACCGCTGCATTCGGGTAAGTTGCGGCACTCCGGCGGATATGGATGCTTTTGCAGCCGCCCTGCCCAAAGCGCTTAACGACGCGAAAAGTGGGCTGACGCGAGCCTAATTCGGAGTATAATTGCGGTGGACTCTGTACTGGAGCGAACCGATGCGCCACCCTGATCAAGGCAGTTCTGCCCCAAATTACATAAGCGCTTGCGTTGTAATGTTTGGCGTCAACATCCTGTGGTTGTTCATGTTGATTTGGGCCATTTGGGGCCTACCAGCTGTCGCGCTGTCGGGGTGGGCCGTCAAGACCGCAATAGACCGGATCGGCGAACGGTACCAAAGTTAGACCCCGCCAATGACTTTGGCGGCCGCATCAAGCGCCCCTGACCCGCGCGTGATCCCTAGCGCGGCCATTCCTGCCTCCATTCCTCCGAGCATACCCATAATCATCTGGCCATTGACGTGCCCCATATGCCCAAGGCGGAAAAACCCGTGGCTTTCGGCACTGCCCACAGGTGCCATTCCCAAGCCTATTCCCAGCGTAAGCCCGATATTTTCCTGGACCCAGTCACGCAACTGCGTCGCATGTGGCGCATCCAGCCGCAACGCGGTCACCGCATGGCTGCGTAGAGCAGGATCAGAAATGTTCAGTGCAAGGCTGCCTTGTGTTCCCCACGTTTCGCATGCGGCCCAAACCGCCCTTGCCAGCGTCGCGTGACGAGACCAGACTTGTTCGATGCCTTCGCCATGGATCATATCCAGTGCCGCTCTTAGGCCATAGATATGATGTGTTGGCGCAGTGCCGCAGTGATACTGAAAGAATTCCGCAGGATTGGCGCGCGGGGTCCAGTCCCAAAAGCGGCTTACGCGTTGCATCGCCGTGCGCGCAGCCGCTGCGCGATCGTTAAAGAAAACAAAACTGACGCCCGGCGGGACCATCAGCCCCTTTTGACAGGCGGTAACCATTACATCGACACCCCAACGATCCATTTCAAATCGGTCACAGGCAAAAGAGGCAATGCAGTCTACCATCAACAGCGCCGGGTGCCCCGTAGCATCGAGCACGGCGCGTACGCCTGCCACGTCATTCACGACCGACGTCGACGTATCGACATGAACCACCAAAATCGCCTTGATCTCGTGGGCTGTATCGGCCCTGAGCCGTTCCGCAATCCGGTCAGAATCCAATGCGCTTTGAAGCCCGAAATCCATGATCTCTACATCTGCACCCAGACCGGTCGCCGTATCACCCCAACCAATGCCGAAACGCCCCGTTGCTGGCACCAACACTTTGTCACCGAGGGCAATTACATTGCTTAATGCGGCTTCCCATGCGGCATGACCGTTGCCAATATACATCGCGACCTGATGCTTAGTCCCGGCGAGGCTGCGCAAATCCTGCATCAGGGGCGGCATCATATCCACCAACTCACCGGCATAGATATTGGGCGCAGGACGGTGCATTGCGTTCAACACAGCCTCGGGCATCACCGATGGCCCCGGAATCGCAAGGTAACCACGCCCTTGCGACAGGTTGGGATGATTTGACATGTATGCGGGCCTTTCGCGAAGAGAATTTCATGCAACTTATCCTGCCGCGGCGTGGCGTCAATCATGCATTCAACGTCGCTGCGCTTGCCCTACCCTGTTTGGCTGCGTAAACCCTTTGCGATGGATACCCTAACGGATGCTGCCCGAGTATGAGCGACGTGACCTATACCTCAAGCGAACTGCTGAAATGGCTGTGGCGTGATTACCTGCGCAAGCACATGGGCCTCTTGATGATCGCCATTGTCTTCATGGCGGTCGAGGGCGCGACCATGGGCGCGTTGGCCAAGCTTATGCAACCGATGTTCGATCAGGTCTTTGTGGCCGGTCAAGAAAACGCGTTGATCTGGGTCGGGTTGGTCTTGGTCGGGATATTTGTTCTGCGGGCGATCGCCGGCGTGACCCAAAAGGTGTTGCTGACCCGCATAGCGCAAAAATCTGCCGCCGATATGCGCATTGATCTGTTAGATCGCATGATGATTCAGGACGGAGCCTTTCACCAAACACACCCGCCGGGTTTTTTGGTGCAGCGTGTGCAGTCTGACGTAAATGCAATCGGGGCTGTCTGGCAGGCGGTAATTACCGGTACCGGGCGCGATTTCATCGGACTGATCGTCTTGCTAGGCGTGGCGGTGTCCATTGACCCGGTTTGGGCCTTACTAGCGTGTATCGGGGTACCTTTGATGGTGATGCCGGCGGCATTGGCACAGCGTTTCGTGCGCGCGCGTTCGCGCGAAGCCCGTGACCTTGGGGCGCATCTATCCACCCGGCTCGATGAGGTTTTTCACGGCATCGTTCAGATTAAGCTAAACGCTCTGGAACGGTATCAGGCACGACAATACCGCGACCTTACACGAACTTATGTGCGTACCGAAGTCCGGGCTTCGTTTGGCAACTCGGCCTTGCCGGGGATGATCGATATCATGTCCGGCGTCGGTTTCATGGCGGTGATCCTTTACGGAGGGTCCGAGATCATCGACGGCGAAAAGACCATCGGCCAATTCATGACGTTTTTCACCGCAATGGGTTTCACCTTTAACCCGCTGCGCCGCTTGGGGGCTATCAGCGGCCTGTGGCAAACCGCTGCGGCCGCGCTTGAACGTATCAAAGAGCTAATGGATGCGCCGGTAAACCTGAAATCGCCCGAGCACCCTGTTCCAGTGCCGACGGCAGCCCCTGACATTGTGTTGGACGGCGTAAGCCTGTCGTATGGAGAAGCCAAGGTACTGGATAGCTTGTCGCTCACTGCAACCGCAGGGCAAACAACCGCTCTGGTCGGTGCGTCGGGCGCGGGCAAATCGACTATATTCAACTTGTTGACGCGCCTGATCGACCCGCAACAAGGATCCATCTCCATCGGAGGTGTGGAACTTAAGGAAATGGAGATAGCCGACCTGCGCGGGTTGTTCTCGGTGGTCACGCAAGAGGCGCTGTTATTCGACGAAACCCTGCGAGAGAATATTGTTCTGGGCCGGGAAAACGTCAGTGACGACGAACTGCAAAAAGTTCTGGAAGCTGCACATGTCGCAGATTTCCTGCCAAAGCTTGAACATGGGCTCGAGACACGAGTAGGCCCGCGCGGGTCGGCCCTGTCAGGAGGGCAGCGTCAGCGTGTCGTAATTGCCCGAGCCTTGCTGCGCAATACGCCGATCTTGCTGTTGGACGAAGCAACAAGCGCCCTTGATGCACAGTCAGAAAAGGTCGTTCAGCAAGCGTTGGATCGCTTGTCAGAAGGGCGCACCACCTTGGTTATTGCTCACCGGCTTTCCACCATCAGAGGGGCAGACAAGATCGTGGTCATGGATAGGGGCCGCGTGATGGACGAGGGCAAACACGACGAGCTTTTGGCTCGGGGTGGCATCTATGCTGACCTCTACCGTCTACAATTCGAGGATGGAAAAACCGTTTCGGATAGTCGTAACGTGACCGCGCTTCGCGCACTTCAGCCGGGCCTGAAACCATCAGAACCCAACTTTTTTCAGCGCTTGGGGCAGCGGCTGTTTGGCTAAGGGGAAACTGATCGTTTCTTGACCCTTCTCATTTTGAGTATTCGGCGGCCAGTTTGGCCGGTGTTGCGCCCGCCAAGTAGCGCATCAATGTCCACAAGTTGCGTGCCCCTCGCCTGATCCAGCCGCTGCGCCGATACCTGTCAGCCGACGTCACCGCCGTTGCATCCAGGCCGGTCAGCTTACCTTTTAACAGCAGAGCCAGCGCTACGTCCTCCATCAGGGGTTGGTCCGGATACCCGCCGACAGCTTGGTAGAGTTTAAGGGGTATCAATAACCCCTGATCGCCATACGGCAAACCAAACCTGCTTCGCATGTTGGCCCACCCCGCGACAAACCGCGCTGGCAAACCGCCATGGTCAAAGCGCAGCTTGAACCAACCCGCTTGTTGACCACGAAGGTGCGCGATCACCGGATCAGTCCAGCCTGGTGCCAGCCGAGTATCGGCGTGCAGCACTAGTAACCAATCCGCCTGCGCCTTGGCACAACCGCGCCGCAGTTGCCCCCCCCGCGATGCATCCCCATTCACCACCTCAGCGCCCCAAGCCTGCGCTAGGGCAAGCGTGGCATCGTGCGATCCTCCGTCGGTCACGATCAATTCGCGGATCAGCCCGGCGTCCAGACCTTCCATCAGTGCGGTCAAACAATTGCTCAACCCCGCTTCGGCGTTCAGGGTCGGGATAACCACAGATATAGGTGCCCGCATGGTTGCCCCTTTCAGCTTCGCTATGGGCTGTTATATGTCATGTGAAAGAATAAAAGGACAAGCGATATGACCGACCGCCGCATCCTCAGAATATCAGGCCGTGATGCGGCCGAGTTTCTGCAAGGTTTGATCACCAACGATGTCCGCAAATTGGATCAAGGGCCGATCTATGCCGCCATCCTGACCCCACAGGGTAAGTTCGTTACAGACTTTTTCCTTTGCCGAGCGGACGACGCGATATTGCTTGATGTCGGTGCGCCGTTTGCCGATAGCCTAGTCCAGCGATTGACCATGTACAAACTACGCGCCGACGTGAACATTGAGACAACGTCGCTACACGTGCATCGCGGCTTGGGCGACGTCCCCGACGACGGTTATCTTGATCCGCGCGATCATCGTCTGGGATGGCGGGCTAACCGTGATCAAGCCCAAACCAATGACGTCGTCGACTGGGAGGCCTTGCGCGTAGCTTATCTAATACCCGAGAACGGGGTCGAGCTTGACCCAGACAGTTTTATCCTAGAAATGGGTTTTGAACGGTTGAACGGGGTCGATTTCCGCAAAGGCTGCTATGTCGGACAAGAAGTCACAGCCCGCATGAAGCATAAAACCGAACTTCGCAAAGGTCTGGCGCAGGTCGAAGTCAGCGCCCCCGTTACATCAGGCACCGAGATATCAGCCAACGGCAAACCCGCGGGCACAATATTTACCCAATCCGGCATTCACGCGTTGGCGTATCTGCGCTTTGACCGCGCCCGCGCAGCGATGCAGGCCGAAGATGCGACAGTGACATTGATGACAGACGGCTGAACAGGTTTTCGGGCATCGTTTGCAGGCGTAACCAGGAGTGGGGCGGGGCTTGCTCCCGCCTAGGCGAGCCACCAACTTCCGATCTGGGCGGGGGTCACCTGCCCCTCAAGCCCGATACCTACGACCTTGGTGACCTGCACTTGGCCGATTGGCTTGACGCTGACAGCGGGGCCGACGCAATGCACCTCCCACCCGCGGTCTGAGGCGTCAGCCACAAAACCCTTGAAACGGAATAGCCCCTCGGGGCGGGTCTTAAGCTTAGCCAGCAGAGCGTCATAGTCGAGCAGGATTTGGTTTGAACTGCTCCAAGTGACATAGGGCGCGTGGGGACGACCGTTGACCGTCGGAATGGACCGAGGCACCCCCCCGAAAAGCAAGGGTGCCAGCGCATTGCCATCCGCCAGATCGACCACCGCCGCGCGTGACTGCACCCCCAAGCGCAACGTCAACGCTGGGTCGGGACTGGTCAGCTTGCTGATCAGTACCAAGTCGGCGACGCTTGCCTGTCTTTCAATCTGCGCACCTATCAGAGGATCAGCTACTAGCGATGCATAGGTTTGCCCATCTACGACGGTGGCGATGCCGCCATAAACCAGATCAGGTTCGGCCATGGCAACTTGGGCGATACGGGCCGGGTCCGCTATGCCCGACGCTTCGATCACCAGATGGTCGGGACGTGTATCGCGATCAAGCACATCGCCAATCGCCATGTAGAGATCGGCACCCATAGTGCAACACACGCACCCGTTTGTAAGGGTCATCGTATCCTCGCCTGCCTCTGCCAGAAGGTCAGCATCGATATTGATCGCGCCAAAGTCGTTGACCATCACCAACAACCGCAGACCATGTTCTTCTGATAACAGGCGATTGATCAAACTGGTCTTCCCAGCCCCAAGATACCCCGAAACGACCGTCAACGGCAGACGCGGTTTCATAACAGATGCACCCGCCCCCCAAAGACGGTTCCCAACACCGGCACATCCTTGAGCGTCAAAGGATCAACCGCTGTCGGATCTTCACCCAATACAGTGAAATCAGCCCGCTTTCCGGTCTGGATACTGCCTATCTCACGGTCGAGCTTGAGCGTATAGGCAGCACCCAGCGTGATTGCGAAAAGGGCTTCGTGCACAGTGATGCGTTGCGCGTTCCCCAAGGTGCGCCCCGACATCGTTTGCCGGTTTACCGCGCACCATGCCGTGAATAAAGGGGCCATCGGCGTTACCGGCGCGTCAGAGTGGATCGCAACATTCACCCCTGCATCAATGGCAGAACGGGCACCGTCCATCCGTTCAGCGCGGTCGGCTCCAATAGTCAGGGCCACATGCTGATCGCCAAAGTAATAGATGTGGTTGGCGAAGATATTGCAGCACACCCCCATATCAGCGGCACGGGTAAACAGGTCTCGCCCCATCATCTGACAGTGTTGCAATACATGGCGGTGGCCCATCCACGGGTGTTTGCGTAAGGCGGCTTCGATCGCGTTCAACGTCACTTCGGCGGCTTCGTCACCATTGACGTGAATATGCATCTGAATGCCACGGCTGTTCAGCTCTTCGACAAGCTGAAAGATAACTTCAGGCGGGGTGTTCCAGATGCCATTCGGCTGCCCACCGACATATCCCGGTGATTTTATCCGCGCGGTCCAGCCTTGGATAGCGCCGTCCGTCATCAGCTTGACCGCCCCTAACCGAAGCTTGTCCGTGCTACGCTTTGCCAAAGCTTCGGCTTTATCCCCAATTACCTTTGGCCCGGAAGTAGCGCCAAGGGCTGGTACGATACGCAATGGGTAACTTTCTTCGCCAGTCACACGTAGCATGGTTGCCACGTCCTCTTCCTCCATTTCGGAGTAAAGATCGGTCACGGTGGTGACCCCTGCCCGGCGCGACACGTCGGCATAAGCACGGATCGACGTTTCCTTTTGGCTCAGCCCGCGAAAATCAATATTCAACCGGCGCATTACCGGAAACATCGCGGCCATTTCCTGCAACTCACCCGTGGGCTGTCCATCTGGTCCCTTGATCACCCCTTCAGCGTTGGTCGTCTGGTCAAAGCCTGCCATCTCGAGAGCGACAGAATTTACGCACATCAAATGAAAGTTTGAATAGATGATGGCAATCGGCTTGGTGGTGCTGATCTGGTCCAGATGTTTCTTGTCCAGTCTTTCCGAACTCAAGAAAATTGGGTCGAAACCCCAACCCACGAGAGGTGCGCCATCTTCCAGCCCTTCGGCATAATCTGAAAGCCCGCCTATTACTGCATCATTGTCCTTTAGGCCAGGCCACAGCTTGCCATTTGGGTCGATCCTGTCATGGAAACCAGCATAGGCGTATTCCCACATAGCACCGGCCATCATATGGGCATGTGCTTCGATGAAACCGGGCATTAAGATGGCGTCCTTCAGACTGTCGTCATGGGTTACAGGACCCCATTGATCGGCACAGCAAGCATCACCCACGGCCAAAACCTCACCATCTCGCACGGCGACGTGGGTCACCTCGGGCCGGTTTATATCCATGGTGATAATCTTTTTCGCAAAATAAACGACAATATCCGACATCGTGCCCCCCTCAGTTCCCACCTAGCTATAGCATTCCAAATTGGAAAAAATAGGCTTGCGTTCAAAGTTCGAGAAATATGCTGGGTACACTCCGGTGACGAAACCGATGACTTAAAAAAACTGCGGGGCGCAAAGGGGCGCATGACACGTTTTCGACAAGGATGGCCTGAGGGGCGTCGGTGCAAATGAATGAAGCATAAATGCAACTGTTTGGCAGGCCGAAGTGTGGTCCTTACGAATCGCCGCTGTCAAGTAATCCCTCACAAATGCAAAAAGCCCCGGATTAACCGGGGCTCTGCAATGCAGCGAAGGTATGACGTAACGTCAACGCTCGGGCTAGGCGCGCTCTGAATATTCCATCGTTTCGGTGTTAACGATGATATCTTCATCCTGCCCGACGAACGGCGGCACCATCACCTTGACCCCATTGTCCAAAATTGCGGGCTTGAAAGAATTCGCCGCCGTCTGGCCTTTTACGACTGGCTCGGTCTCGACGATCTTGCAGGTTACCTTTTGAGGCAACGAAGCGTTTAAGGCTTCATCCTCATGATACTCCACAACCACCATCATTCCGTCTTGCAAAAACGGACGGCGCTCGCCCAAAAGTTCGGCTGAAAGTTGGACTTGCTCATAGGTTTCTGTGTCCATCAACACCAGCATTCCTGCGTCTTCATACAGAAATTGTTGATCTTTTTGTACTAACCGGACCTTTTCAACCTTATCGGCGCTGCGAAACCGTTCGTTCAATTTTGACCCATTTCGCAGGTTGCGCATTTCGACTTGGGCAAAGGCCCCGCCCTTGCCGGGCTTTACGTGATCGACCTTTACAGCAGCCCACAAGCCGCCGTTATGTTCGAGCACGTTTCCCGGTCTAATTTCATTCCCGTTAATCTTTGGCATGTATCCGCACCATAGCAATAAAGTTGAAGAAGAATTTCGGTAACCTATATGTCTTTAAGCTATCCCGCGCAAGGCAGCCCTACGATGCTGCGCTTGCGAGATGGCATGCATAAATTGCATAGCTGTCATGCAATAAAGGTCTATCCGAATCGCACTCAATCCGTCATAAGGACCTCCACGCCTAAATGACAAGAGCAAGAATAATAGAAAGGACGACGAGATGAAAGATTTCGTTGATGGCACTGCCTTTAACAATGAGCAAGGTAACCGTGCCCGCAAACTTTTCGCAGCAGTAGTACTGGCTGCGTTGGATGATGCAATTGCCGATGACAAGAAATATGGCAACGGTCCAGAGCAGATCGCACGTTGGGCGCGTTCGCGCGATGGCCGCGAAGTGCTAAGCTGTGCCGGTATTGACCCGAATGAACGGGTTGTCTCCGGACTGATGGATTTTGTTGGCAAAGGTGTTCGCACTTCCGTGGCCTTGTCGCGCGAAGAATCCGAGCGTCGCCATGCTGCTCAGCAAGCGGAAGCCGCATAAGCCCTTTTGAGTTTATGTTAAAAAAGCGCGCTCGTTTGAGCGCGTTTTTTTGCGTCTGACCCATGCAATGCGCTGTTGCAGTTAAAATCAACCCTACACCAACTTGCGAATGCGGATTAAACCGCCGCTCTCGCCCTATAGCGTGGCAGCGCCGCTATAATCTATGCGCACTGGTTTGGGTAAAACGTCAGGCAAAGGTTATTGCCTTAGCCAGGCTAACATTCAATCAAGACTGCCGCGAAAACGCGGGCTGATTATTCCAGATCCTGTGATGTAAGGGCACGATGAATTTCGCGCCGAACCAGCTTTCGGACGTTGCGGGTGATACGTTCACCTAAAGCGCCCTGTAGTTCAGTGCGAACGATCTCACTTACCAAATCACGAAGCATTTCTTCGTCGATATATTCTTCGCCACCCAAGCCTAGGCCGGCGTCTTGTTCGGGTTCGCGAGAGGCGACCGGATCGATCTTCTGAGCCATCTCATCTTCGATATCGCCGATCAGATCTTCGCTTGCGAATTCCATTTCACTCAGAGGATCAGCGCCAACGTCATCAGAAGCGGAATGCTTCGCGCCGGGCGAGAATGTCAACGTGGCGTCTAATGCTCCCTCATCTGCTACGGCAGACAAACGCGCCCCTGTTGCGTCCAGCTCGACATCATCTTCCCACGCCATCGCGGGGGCATCACTGCCTGAATATTCATTGTCGCCAGGTTCGTCAGGCTCGTAAGTTTCCGGGATACGACTGATAGCAGTTTCCAAGGCAGCTATCTTGGCGCTTAGGCGATCGGGCGTCGGGGGGACATCTTCGACCAATTCTGATGCTCCAAGATCCAAAATTCCCGGCGGGCGTGCCGAAAAGCGGAAAGCAGATAGATTGGATTGGAGATGTTGGGTTTTCTCTTCTTCGATATTTGTATGCTTTGTATCAGCGGCAATATTTTGAGGGCTCTGGTCGAGCTCGTCCGCAATAAGGTCCACATCTTCAAATTCTTCAGCGACCGAAAGCCGTGAGGCCGGATCGAAAGAGTTTTCAATTTCACCCGAATGAAAGACATCGGATGGGTCCGCAGAAGGGTCTAAATGATCGTTATCGTTTTGGGCTTCGGCTGGGAATGCAAAATCAGCAGTATCGCGTGAGGTCCCGCCCCCCATTGCGCCAGAAGGCTGCATCGGCTTACGCTGTGAACGGAAAGAATCTGCAGCCGGTGTATCACTCGCGACCCGAAACGATGGCGTCAGTACCAGCTTGTCATCCTTGGGCACATCCAATCTGTTGCGATTGATCGGATGCCGATCTTCAGACACCAACCGGCGAATTGAAGATAGAACATCTTCGACCTCTGAATTGGACACTGGATCAGACATAAATAACCACCATTCGCTGCTTGCGTGTAAGTCTAACCCGCGGTTCTCGTTCAGACAATGGGGACGTGAAAATTGTCAGTCTTTTTGCAGCGCCCGCAACACACGGTCTAATTTCTTACCCTCTTTCGAATACTTGGCAGGACCGTCCTTGACCAAATTATAATAGGCCGCCGGGTCATAAATTTGCACAGGAAGCTTTAAGGCCTGCGCGGTCAACTGGCCAGTAGCTGACAGAACCGAATAGGCAGCGACATATAGCTGCGTCTGTGCCGTAACGACGGAAGAACGCGCTTCGTTCAAAGATTGCTCCGCACCCAAGACTTCCAGAGTAGTACGCGCACCCAATGATGCCTCTTCTCGAATACCTTGAAAGGCGACTTGCGCGGCTCTGACTTGCCGTTGCGATGCGTCGATCTGAGCGCGAGCAGAAGACAAAACCGCATATGCATCACTTACCGCCCGCTCGACGTTATCCACGGTGACAAACAGATTGCCTCGCTGGGCATCACGCTGTGCTCTGTTCTTGCGCACGCCTGCTGACAACGCCCCGCCTTGATAAATGGTCTGACCGAACTGAATACCCACGCTTGTATTATTGCTCGAGGCGTCCGAGCCGAAGTTCTCCGTCAGGCCGTATGAACCTTGCACGGAAACTTGCGGCTTCATGCGGGCCTCACTGCTGCGAATTAACAATTCCGCGGCGGCGACCTGATGCTGCACAGTAAGGATATCTGGATGGCGGCGCACGGCCCCCGCTTTGGCTGCGGCTACGCTGCTCTCGAGGGTCGGCAGGCGTGGTGGTGGGCTAAGCTGGCCCGGATTGCGACCAATGGCGATCTTATAATAGGCCTTGGCGCTCATCAAATCACCCTGCGATCCCGCCAAACGGCTGCGCGCCGAAGCTAACTGCGCTTCAGCAAGGGAAACATCAGTACGCGTAACTTCACCGACTTCAAACCGATCACGGGCGGCGCGTAGTTCTTGGGTGAGCACCCGCACATTATTTTCGCTGATCGACATAAGCTGCTGAGCTTGTATCACGCCCATGTAGGCATCAACCGCACGCAACAACACCTGCTGTTCCACGCTGACCAAGCTTTGCCGCGTCGCAAGAACTGTTTCCTTGGCGGCTTCGACCGAATATTGCGTCGCGCCGAAATCATAGACCAATAGCGACGCTATTAGATTTACCGACGTAGAAAGCGAATTAGTCGCGCTCTTGGTACCTGCCGGAATGAAATTTGAACCCGCGCTTACCGATCGACCAAGCGCTTTCGTCAGGTTACCAGTCCATTGCACGACAGGCTTAAGCGATGACTTG
>LAZR01000536.1_pt1 | contig 29462 bp, 13 predicted proteins | sample 329461 | NCBI WGS metagenome assembly LAZR01 (sample SAMN03002196, study PRJNA259156) | marine sediment metagenome | biome: sea floor; feature: Hydrothermal impacted sediments; material: marine sediment; isolation source: Loki non-amplified sample from Loki's castle hydrothermal vent sediment ...
CAGAACCCCTGGTATTGATAAAGAGTTGGTGCGTAAAGAGTTAACGACTAGCCCTATCTATGAAGAATTACTGACCAGTGCTGGTGGTCGCACCACCGCACTGCAAGTTAACTTAAAACGGGATGAGCGGCATCAACAATTATTGGGGCGTCGTGAAAGCCTGCGTGAGCAAGCGGGACTGGCACCGTTGTCGGCGATCGATCAACAAGAGTTAGTGCTGGTGGAGCAGGAGTATCGAGAGTATAGCGCGGCGGTCAATGATCGCCGCAGCGCATTAGTGGATACGGTCAGACAGGTCATTGAAAAATACCGTGCGGATGCACAGGTGTATCTTGGTGGCGTGCCGATGATTGCGGCGGATATGATCAATTTTGTAAAAAGTGATTTGGTGGTGTTTGGCTTTTCTATTATTTTATTTATTATTTTTAGGAAAAGGGTAAACTTTCTAAGATATTCTATATCATCAATTTCGATTTTTGGGAAATCATAACATATCAATTTTAATCTGCGCTCTATTCGAATAATTTCATTTTTCATCTGCAAGTAATTCATTAAGACATAGAGCTATAATAGTTGATAATAATGACTCAATCTCGAAGGTTGTGAGTTTTATGTCACAAGGAGAGGAATAGCAGATACAGATCAAGGAGATAATCTAAGACACGCAATTTAAAGAAAAAATCAAGGAAAACGGACTAATTTTTTCTTATATCAATTATCAAAAGTCGAATTAAGTGATCATTTCTTAGTTGTATAATTTCAATGATCATTTTGGAAAACTTGGGTCATCTAATTCAACATTTAAAAGGCTAAGCACAAAATCATCTAATATTCTCTCGGTAAGTCTTGAATTCACTAAAATCTTAGAAGAGATTAATCATATAGTGGGTGCCACAGTAATAAATCGAATCTTCCAACATAAAGAGAAATTCGGTCTCCTTCCTTAAAAGAAATATTTTTGCTGTTTAAATCTATTTTAGATAGTAAGTACACCCCATCAAATGTTTTCAAAGCCGGACAATTATCATATGATTCTATATAATTTTCTGGTCTACCCTTTTTAAATGTCCCTTTAAGATATGGCTTTACCTTGTCAAACTCCAATCTAGATGGTATTGCATATTTCTCTAAAAATACACCCTCTAACAAAGGTTGTCGAAATCTTTCATCCTTTATGTAAGTGGAGACATACTCATGTTTTTCTAAAGATACAAGATAAGCTGAAATGAGACATTCTATTTCTTGATTTTTGAAATCATGAAGATGTTTACCAAAACAATCAGAATCGAAAATATCAATTCGATTACCACTCTTAAGCTTAGCTGATATGTAATAACTTAAAATGCCGTCTTCTGATTCTGCTCCAGAATAAATCTTTTCAATAAATATTCTCATATAACTCTCATAATATTCTTCTAATTGCTTTAAGATAAGATAGAAAACTTACTTATTTAATCTCTACTGAAATGATTATCATAGTTATTTTGATCACAATCAATAAATTTATCCAAAAGTTAAAAATTACAATACCCAATTATGATCTTGCACATACAATCCCAGATACAAAAAAAAGATCCAAAAATCTAAAAAAAATAGTTTAAAGAATACCCTTATATCACTTTCAAAGAGCCTTTCTTTTTTCGCTTTAAGTTGTAATCCTAAAGCAGCGATCCTGTAGAATATGTCGATTTTTCCAAGAAAAACGTGTCAGACGTCTTATTAGTATGCGAAACACCCCTAATTGAAGCGAATAGACGAGAATTTAATGCTCAATATGCAACCGTTAAACGAACGTGGAGAATTAGAGATATCGATACAGGTAATATCGCACGTTTTGAAGATTATATAAGGCAATTAGAGAGCCCTTAAATGATTTTGTCGAGTGAGTGGGCTTCATCAATTAAGAAAAAAAAAGTAAAAATTTAAATTTAAAAATTTAATATATTATATTTTGTAATAATCTAATCTTAATTGATCTATTTCTAACAGAAAGTCATTTTCAGTAATACATTGGAATCTAAGTCTTATACTATTGGTATTGAGATTTACGTAAACAGATCCAAGATCTATTATAAACATATCCTCATCAAAAGTGGCATAATTCTCCACACTTTCAATTTCATACCATGTTTCTGTAGCCCAATTCCAAATATCAAAATCGATTGTAACAGATGTATTTGTTTTATATGAATATGAAATTGAATTAGGGAAAAGGCATAATTCGTCATCTATTTGTATATCTACTTGTGTATTGAAGCTTGTTGGACTAACTACTATTTGATCTAATTCCATATCAAAATCTGTTGTAATAACATCTGATTGAAATCTTATCTTTACTTCATCTGATCCTGAAACATATGGATCTGATAATGTATAATAATCTGTTATCCAACCCGTTCCTGAGTTTGATTCTAATTCTTCCCATCCTGGTGTATCCCAATTGTAAATATCTAAATCACAATCTACGGCAACAGTTGTTCGATAATCATAGTAAAAATTGTCTGTATCAATTTCTGTAATATCCCATGTTATGGTATAATCCACAGCATATGTCACAGTTTTAGTATAAACCTCAACCCACAAAGCTTCTACAAATATATATTCATCATCCTCTAAATCTATACTTCTCATATCTACGTATATAGCATCTAATTGTGCTTGGGAAAGGGTTAAACCAGATTTTGTCATTGCTTTATTTGTATATGCTCCTTGATTGGGCACTATTACACCTACACCTGTATATTGAGTATCAAGGTCAACTTCTCCCCAAGAAGTTGTTTTATAAGAACGAAGATTAAATACCAATTTACTAACGTATTCACCCGCTGAAAGTCCAAAACTGGTCATACTATACCGATCTCGCTCTTCCCATTCTGCTCCAACGTCACCACCGTCTCCATTAGTATCTGGATATTCATCTATTTTAGACCAGTGAGGATGACCATCTCCTTCATGCCAATAATGATATATATCACCATCAGGAACAATAACACCTAACAATGTTTCACTACTTGTTATTAATTCTGCATCTATAATATTATTATTTGCATCATTTGCTTCTAAATCACCAGGCGTATTTCCAGCACCTTTTGTAAATACAAAATCACCCCATTGAGTAGGAAGCATCAAATAATTTGATGAACTAATTATAGAATAATCACCATCAATTGCTATAAGGTCTCCTGTTTGAGTAAAGGTTCCTCCTGCAAGTGTAAAGTTATCAGGTTGTATTGGCAATTCATATGAATTACCTGGAACAAAAGTTGTAGTATAGTATAGATTTAGACAATCAATTTCTAATTGAATATCAGTACCTAAAGATTGATATCTAAGTTTTACAGAATTTGTAGCTAAGTTTAGATAGTCTGAGTCATTTCCTAACATAACATAATGATTATCAAATGTATCATAGTTATTTATGCTTTCTAATACACACCATTGTGAATTTGTCCAATTCCAAATATCAAGGTTTACTACTGTAGATATGTTTGTTTTATGAGAATATTGTAGATATTTAATTTCATATATATTAGGATCATCTACATTCACATTAATTACACAATCTAAATCTGCAGGAGCAAAAGATATTTGATCTATTTCCATATCAAAATCAGTAAGATTATCATCAGATTGGTATCTTATTATAACTTCGTCTGATTCAGAAATGTATTCATCTGATAATGTATAAGCTCCCATTATCCATTCTGTTCCTGAATTTGATTCAAGTTCTGTCCAACTTGTAGTATCCCAATTATAAATATCTAAATCACAATCTAAAGCAATAGTTGTTCTATAGTCATAATAAATTTTATTTAGTTCGGATCCACTAACATCTAATATAACATTATAATCTACAGAATATCCTTTTAAAGTTGTATATACTCTAACCCAAACAGTATTTATGTCAAGAAAGTTACTAATGGGATCAAAAGCTTCTACTTCAAGCCAAAAGTTATCCAGAGTTGATTGATCTATATTTAAACCAGTTTTCTGAATTGATTTAACACCATATCCCCCTATATTGGGATTAATACTACCTCCACTTGTTGCACTTGTGACAACATAAAAAGAGTCATCACCAGGAGCATATGTGGTAAAGTAGAATATCATTTTGGTGACTACATGACCATTAGGAAGTGTAAGTGTATCAAAGTTCCATCTATCTTTTTCAGTTTCCCAATCACACCTGATATTACCCCCATCACCTTGATCATTACCTATTTCTTCACCCTCATTTAATTTACTCCAATGAGGTGTTGCATCTGCAAAATCCCATTGTGTAATTATATCACCATTAGGAACAATAATACCAAGTAAACTTTCACTACCTACTGTATACTCAGCATCCACAACCGATATATCTGCATCATCATCTTCTAAATCACCTATACTATTTCCTGATCCTTTTGTAAATACAAAATCACCCCATTGATCTGGAGTTATATGTTCACCTTCTGCTATACCATATCTAAGTGTAGAATAATTACCATCAATAAACTGTAAGTCACCATAAGGTGTTAACAATGTACCTTCTGTAAAATCAAAACCATCGGGTTGAGAAGGTGATACTTGTTCCATACAAACATTGAAATGTATTACTCCACTAGAATATTGTTCACCATACATATCATCTCCATATATTATTATCTCACGTTCTCCATATGGTACATATTGTAATGTGGTATTAGAACCTTCAAAATCAACTTCAAGTCTATCATCTAATTTATATGAGAATTCTGAACAATATAACGATACAATAGTAATGTTTACAGTGTTTTGTGTATCATAAAGAGTTGTACCATTGTATATATTAGACATACCAATAGGATATGATATAACAAAATTTATTATATTTGATTCAAATATTGTACCAATAGAATTATTACCAACAATTTTAATTGTATAAGCTCCAGGCGATTCTATTAAAGAGTTTGGTATAATTACAGAATTTCCAGAGAATGTTATATTCTCACCATCATTTATAGAATATGCCATCCATTCAAGGGTTTCCACAGGGATTATATTCAGATATAATTCATCAAATTCACTAAATTCTGCATCACCAAAAAGTAAATAATCTGTATTGTTACTAATTGTAACTATATGAATACCATCAATCTCTAAGTTATCCATGTATAGATTGTATATATTGTTAGTACCACTTTCTGCATAACTAATTCCACGATGTATTAGATTTGAGTTTGGTCCATTAAGAACATCAAAAGTAAGATCTAATTCTACAAAGCTATTTGGTTCAATTGTTATTACTTGTACTTTATCTTCTGTTTCTTCTGTACTTGGTATTAAATAATGTATTTTTATGAGAATAGCATCAACATATCCCATCCTTCTTGTATTTGGTTTTGAATTATAACAACTTAAATCAATTCCAAAGTCAGCAGAATTAAGATCATCAGGAGTTAAACCAGCACTCCAATCATCTGATGAACTTCCATATATTGCCCATGTTAGTGTGGTTGTATATTTCATTCCACTTGCTTTATCATTACCTATTTGTCCAGAAGTCATCCTTAATCGTAAAGAATCATCAGATATCATATCAGTTTCTTCTCCTTTTCGTTTTATCTTTACCTCTATACCAGTAATTTCAGCTCCTGAAGGAATATTATATCCAATCCCACTATTATAAAAATCAGTTAATCTCAACCAATCAGAGTGATCATTTTTATCAATGTCAGCTATAGCATTACTTCCATCTTCTAATTTAGCTTTACTTGGATTAGACCAAGAACGTTCTCCATCTCTATCTACATTTTCTAATGTTTGAGCTTCTACCCATCCTGTATCACCTGAAAACTCTGCTTCACCAGTATTTAATTCACCAGTAAGGGTGTAAGTAACAAATTTAGGAATATTCCCATCATTAGTAAAATCTATAGGATTAAAATTCTGAGCAACTGTATCTGTAGCATCTATTATTGAAATACGATTAACTTCAAACCAATTATATTTATAACTACTTGAAAATCCTATTTCATCAAAAGAAAATGTTTCGTTTATGATTATTGTTTGATATTGAATTCCTTGATGTAAATTTCCTCTTGGACTAACAGAATAAGTAGTTTGAATAATGTCATCATTTAAGAAATTCATTACAATTTCTGAATATGAATTTGTGTTATATTCAATAAACACTACATCTCCTTTTTCAAGTTGTGTTGGTGTTTCGTAGGTATCTGTTGAAGTTATTGCTCTATATCTATTTTCTCCAATATTATAGTTTGAATCCCATGAATATCCAATCGCATCAACATAATAATAATAAGAAAAATCAGTGCTAAATGTAGCTAATTCTATTCTATCCATTTCTGTAGGATTAAAATTATCATTAAATGGACCAAATAATTTATTATTGATATAAACCTGCCATTTATTTTGTGCTAAACCCATATAATTTCCAGTTGTAAGTTCAAAATTTATACGAATATGATACCAAGTATTATCTTCTGCTACTTTTCCTATATCTAACATGCCACTATTATAATATTGAAACTTATCTGATCCAATAATAAAATATATAGCATCTGAAGTTCCACCATCTCCTATTACAAAAAAAGATGTTTTTGTAGCATCATCAGTTCTTAACCAAAATTCTATTGTTCCACTGCTATGTCCCTCAGAAAATTGTTCATTTAAAACAAGCTCACCACTTACATGTACATCATGAATTTCTAACACATTATTATGGCTATCTAAATTAGAAATAATCTCAACATCACCATAAGCTGGTTCCCCTCCAATTGTCCAATCAACAGGATCTTCTCCAATTTCATCATTAAGAAAATCAAACGTTGCAGTGTAATTCCCATTAAAATCAATTTCTTCAAATATGACACTAGATTGAGTAATTTCAAAATCGTCGTCAATTGGAATTATAAATGGAATAAGCTCATAATAAATTGTGTTACTATTTATAGTTAAATCCATTCCAATGTAATATATTCCGGCATATTGATGAGAGTTATCAGCTTCAAATGCAAATTCAATATTATCATTAAGATTTTGCGTAAGATTGGCCCAAGTTGTATTTGTAAACCCATTGGGTAATTCAAAAGATATATTAACTGTTGGATTATGAGTTCCATCTAAAATAAGGTTAAAAGCAAGTTCTACATCATCAGTTATCGTATCCATTTCAACTATATTCTCAGATAAATCTGTACTTATATCGGTAAACACAGTTAAATTTCCATAATCCCATCCATAATGCTGAATTTGATCTAAAGTATAATCCCAAGCATAACTTTTTCCTTCATAATAATCATTCTCCCAAGAATAATCAACTGCATCAATATAAACAGTGGCTACTGAATCTTTATTTTCATCATTATAAGTAAAATTTGTTGATATCCAAAATTCTATTTCGTCTGCTTCAGAACCATCATAAGAGAGATCATCACCTATTTTTATTCCATTAATATGTACATCAAATGTAGTAGCTGTAGTAGACGTAAATTCTATTTTGATATTATTCCACATGTCTATTCTAATACCATAATGTTTAATTACAGTTCCAGTTTTAGGATTAATAATATGTCCATTTTCGTTAATTGTTATAAATCCATCGATGTTAATTATACTATAATTATCTTTGTATAACCAAAATTCTACTATACCATCTATATATTCATCATCTAAACTATCACGAACATAAAGAGATGCTTCTTGTCCAAATGTTTCTAACATCAATACATTTGTATGTCCATCTTTTTCTGCTACAATCTCTTGTTCTGTAGTATCGGATGCAAAATAATTAATTTCCACATAACAAGCTCCCACGTACCACGTATGACCATGTTCGGGGAAAATTTTTGCTTTTAACTTCACTTGAAGATCAGTAGCATCGTCCCACTCATCAATTAGGAATTCTGTTGTATACCAAGCATAATTATTTGTAAACTTATCCAGATATTGCATATCCCATGTACTCCCGCCATCAATGCTAACTGCTACAGGCATAGCATTAATCTCATTCATATCTTCTTTTGCGTATACATGAACTTTTATTGTATTAATGTAGGATGCTGGTAGAGTAGGATCACTAAATGACCAAACCTCCCATTGATTTACATCGAAATAATGTGCAATAGCACAATCATCTAAAGGATCTGGTTGAGGAGCATCATCAGGATTAAGGACTGAATCATTAACTTTGTCAAATGATGGATGTGATATACCCCATGGTGTACTAATATCTCCATCTGGTCTTAATATATCTGTGAACTCTCCAAAGTCTGTTTTAACTACAGGATCCCATCTTCCAGAAGGCATAGATCCAACATTATCATCAAGAAAATCATATTTAACTCTATTAGAAAGTTTGTCAAGTGTATCAGCAATATTGTTATGTTGATGGGTATTATTATTAAGGTTGGTAGTTTCAAGATCATTGTATGATTTAGGGTTATCAAACTCTATTAAATTACTGTATATTGTTGCAATTGATGTTGGCAATACTGTAAAGGGCATAGGTTGATTGAAGGTTTCATTAAGTATATTTGTACGAGGATCTGCATCACCATCTACTTCTAAATCAACATTCATATTAAAAGATGATGAAACACTAGTTAATGGTTCTAACCATTCATAATCTTCATAATCGTTTTCACCATATCCGGTATCCCATTCACCTTGATAATCACCATATTCTCCGTCAATACCTAATCGAGATTGCATCCAGACTCTTTCGGTTCCTTCATTTTCAAATCTTAATTTAAATCCCATATTATCCCCTATTTCAAGTCCACCACGTCTTTTCATACTTTCTTCTGGGAATACCCAATTGGTTAGTTCAGGATCATCTGGAATATTAGGTTCTATAGTTTTACCGGCTTGTAATAACATATAAATATAATCCCAAATCATCCATCCAAATGATATTATCATTCCAATCCAAAATAAGGCACCAGATGTATATGTAGATGATGTGAATAAAGATAATAAAAGCGGCGTTGCCGTTGATACAACTCTTATTATCGTATACATTGATTTCAAATATTTTGTTAATGGAGGTAATGAAGTTGTATAAATGTCAATTATATTAATGATACCTGTACATATATATCTAGCAATCATACAGATAGTAATTATATTACCTAATACTTTTAAAATTTTATTAGCCATTGGAAGAATATTATTAAATTTCGGTGTAGATGCAATGTAAGCATCTTTACTATATCCTGGTGGCCAGCGTGTGTTATATGCTACTTCTGCGCGTCCTTTAAGCAGCCAATCAATAGCTACAGCGGGAACAGAAGCAAGCATACTTATTCCAATTATCATATCTATGGCAATAGAAATATGTCTAAATATATAACTTCCAAAACTTCCACTATCCATGTCATATGATGCTAATTTTCCGTAGTCATAATATACACCCATAAGTATTGTTATTCCTAATGCGGTATATACAAAAATATATGAAGTTATTGTCCAATAAAGATTTACCTTAGTGGTTTGCGGATAAGGTTCATCTATTCTTAAACCATGTGGATTTTGATCTATTATAATAAGTCTTCTTTCTGGATTACGCGCTTTAGGATTTACATGTGAGTAATAAACGCATTGTCCATTGTGATATTGAGTAACCACTACAACTTGTCCATAAAATGTGTTAAGATAGTCAAGATTAATTGGAAAGCTCATAGAACCAAATGGTGTAATACTACTAATAGACCTCCACCATATTGTTGTAGTATGATGTTCTTGCAGCCATTTTGGGATATGATAGTCTATAAATCTATTCAGATATTCCAATTTTACATTATACCATCCTGGATTTTTAAACAAAAAAGCAATCTTCTCATCATCAAAATCGGGCTCCCACACGCTAAAATCAATATCTTTTAATGTTATAGGCCTATTTAATCCTTTTGTAAAGTGTCGTAAAAACCATATTTTAATATCTTTTATCCATTTTGACATAACATCTGCTATATTCGCAAGGCTAAATGAATATTCTGTAAAAACTCTTTTACTAAGCTTTATATCAAATAACCTGACATCAAATATCATTTTACTAATGTCGTTATCAGTATCATATCCTATTTCTGGTAATCCTTCAAATGATTCATCTTTTTCGATGAATACTACATTTAAGAATTGTATCTTATCATGATAAATTCCTTCTACTGTCAATGTATCTAAAGCGATACCATCACCACATATTGAATTTATTTCCAATATCTCAGCACCACTTCCTTCAAATACACCTGTTTGCATAATTCTGTTCATATAAATTGGGTAGTTAGAGAACTGATATCTTTCTTTGTAATCTTCTTCTTTTTGTAGAAGTTGTGTATCCATATATTGTATACTGTAACATAAAGAATATTCAGTACGCTCCCCACGAAAATTTAATACATCATTATCACTTACAAAATTCCTTGAATAAGATGAGAAAAATATTTCAGCGTCAGAAAGAGTATTACCATCTGTATAATTCCTAAGAATATCTGAACTTGATTTTAAAATTGAAATATATACAACTTCAGTTTCATCAATTTCCCCATTTTCATCTTTAGAAATTGGATTATTATTTCTGGTCTCATTAATAGTAGAAAATAAATCGGAGAACGGTGTCGTATCATATCCTACAATATCATCATCAACGTTGAAATCTGAGAAGCTACCTAAATCTGGATTTTGTACCAAATTCCAAATAATTGTATTTTCAATATAAGAATCAGGAGATGCTAAAATCCAATTTGCAGGTGCAACATCCTGTTTTAAAAAAGATACTAATTCAATATCTTCTGTAAAATCGTAGTAATGTATAATATCAGACATATCTTCACCAAGACTAAGCACAATACTCCATACAATATCAAATCTTATATTAATATAACTATCGTCTTTTGCGTCATGATCAATTGAATATGGTAATGAAAATTCAATTGTTTCTTCACTTACATCTCCAAGTATTATACCCATCTCAGTTTCATACGTTTCTGTACCAGTATCTTTACATATTGGATCGCCAAATGTCGGTGTATCTCCACTTATAGAATATGTATCAATACTTTTACCCCATATTGATGATAATGTGGTTTTACTAATAGAAGAATTGCCAAATAACCTCATTATTGGTACGATAGATATTACTTCACCAATTGTTTCATAATACATCATTTCTTCTGTATAGTAATCAGTATCAGGACGTTTTATCATAATATCTATTAATGTATCTCGTGATGCATTATGCGAAACAACAAATTCATATATATTATCTTTATCTAACATTAGATAATTTCGGGGTGAAGAATCAACAGCATCACTAATTCCATCATCATCAGTATCTGGATCTCCAGGCTTAATACCATAATCTACTTCTTTAGAATTTGGAATAGTATCACCATCACTATCAAGATCATCTGATCCTCTGGTTAAAATACTTTTACCATCAAGGTAAAATTCAGTATATAACATTCCAACATCCGATTTATAATGAACCATATGAGATCCTTCTAAAATAGTACCAAGCGGAATTACTATATTTTTACCTTCTTGAGATATAGAAAATGTTTTATCTACAAATACATCATAACCATCCACCATAATTTCTGAGACAGTACCTTTAATTAAAACCATGGCAAGATATTTATTACCGACATAATTATAAGGAATAAAAAAGTTATATCCAAATGTTTCATTTATATATTCATCGTTAGGTAAAAAATAATCTCCGGACGTATAAAATCCATTTACATTGGATATTAATGGATCTAATGTTGGATGTGTAAATTGTTCTTGAATTTCTTTTACATTAGAAATACCATCATAATCCCAATCACCATCAGTAATAATTATATAATTAAATATACCATCCCCTTTTATCCTCATTTGATGTAAATTAGCTTCATCAAAGTTTAAATCATATTGAATATAATCACCTTGAAACATTAATCCTGATAATATATAGGGATCAACTGAAGGGTACTCTTCATCAATAGAATAAACATCATTTATTATAATATCGTCAATTTCTATCCATAAATTATTATATGAGAAATTAAGTTGTACTAATATTGTAACTGGTCCTCCAGCATAAAATGGAATATCCTCAGGGGTATCCATATTTACCTCAATTTCATCTTCATCAATAAATACTGGTTGAACTGCTATCCAATCAAAAATATCACGATCTATATCATATTGTGTTATGTTAACTGAATAAGATTCTTTATCAACACCAAGATCAATAGGAACCATATTTATACCGTATGAGAAATTATACATTATATTATTAAATGTAAAATTTGCATATGCTGTATTTTGTACTTTACATATTAAATATGATTCATTATATGCATTAAAGTAATTTGTCGTCTGATCGACATCATCCTCATAAAAGAAATCAGGTAGGCCTGGATTGTACCAGCTTGTTACTGGTTTATCTACAGGTTTATATTCTCCCCAATCTACAAGTGAGGTTAAACCTGAAAATAACATGAGAAATATAATCGATATTACTATCACCGCGTTTTTAAAAATTTTTTGTTTTGTTTTTTTCATTGTTTTTTCATTTTTTTATTTTTAATTTTTTATATTTTTTTTAAAATTAGTTTTTGGTTAAATTATATAAAAAAAATTAAACATTTGTCAAATCGCATTCAAATACGATTACAAATGAAAATGCGATTATTATTATTTAGACTATTTACACTTTTAAACTTTTCCCGATATTCTATTAAAAAAATTTAGGTAAAATACCAAAAAATGTTTAATTTTAAAACTATCCAAAATTAATACCTAAAAATAATAGAAATATACAGAAAAGAAAAGTTTAGTCGTAAAAATTAATAAAAAAGCTCTAAAAAATAAAAAATTTACCCTATATAGTTAAATCAAAAAGTTCCACCTAATACAGTATAATGACATTTACTTACGAAAATTTTTATCTTAGTGGATTTAATACAGGTACACTCGAATCTGGTATACAATTCAAGAATATGGATGGTTATATGGAAACTTATCTATTTTTACGGATATATCTACAGACTTATATGAAAATATAGTTGAAATGAATACGACAACTGATAAGGCAGATTTTGATTTCAACCTTATTTTAGACGGGACTCATAATCCAACGGTTAATTATACTTTTAGTCTTCCTGAAGGATTCTCGAGTCCTCCCCCAGGTACTATTTCACAATCCCTTAATGAAAATGTTGAATATCATATTTCTGCTAATAACCAATTTGAATATGTAGGAATTTATTATTTTGAAATGAATATCACGATGGAAGATGAACTAATATATACTGAAAGTATTCCATTTAGGATTCCAGTTGTAGAGGGTTTAACAATTACACAACTAAGTATTATTTTTGAGGAAGATGAATTTAATGGAAACTATACTGCAACATTTGATTTCATGGATGATAATCTTGGAGGAAATCCTACAGGATGGACAACATCTGAGATTGGTGAGTCATCTGTTCAAGTAATCTCAAGTCTAGGTGAACATGAACATGTAGTATCAATATATGATGCTTATGAAAGTCATACTGCATGGATAAAAGATACTTTTTCGACTCAAACAGAAGGAACTATAGAACTCTGGTTTAGAACAAGTGATATATCACAACCAATTAGTATAGAACTAGCTGGTACAGGTGGAGGTCTTAAGTTATATTTTAAAGACAGCAAACTACAATATTACGATACAGCATATCATGATATAGATATATCAATTGCTTCAAATACATGGTATCATATAGCATTTGAATTTTATGTTAGTAGTGGTGGTGATGGGACTGATGATTGGCATCTTAGAATTAACGGAAAGCTTACAACTCTTGATGGATATGAATATTATAACAATCCTACCAATATATTTCAAATATTAGTAAAATCTTCTTCTGCATCTGCTGATTATTACTCCTATGTTGATGCAGTTGGATATAGTTGGGATTCAGATTATGTAATTGGAGATAATATGTACAAGACGGAGACTAATACAGATACTTATGGTAGTTCAACACAGCTTGAAATAGGAGATACACTGTTTATTGAATACAAGACAAATTCAAAGGCAGAAGTTGTACTGAATTTCTTAAATAATGATGTTATTCAAGCGACATATACTGTTATACCAAGAGGAAATGTTTATCAAGGAATTCAATCTCAAACAATAATTATAGATGAAACATTTTTATTTGACGAAATAGGATTTTCAAGTCATGAATATAACTGGTTCGAGGTTAACCACATTTCAATTATAGATGCTACAAACATAATTTCTCAAGAATTTAATCCATTAAACTTTACTAACAATGGAAATATTCCTGAATTTGTCTCTTTTGATATTTTTGGTGTTCCTTTTGAAAATATAGATCAAACTTTATATCCTGGAGAATTTTTCGGGGAAACACAAGTAGCAGTAATCTTACCAAATTCAAATAGAATAAGCGAATTTAATATCACACTCCCAGAAGAATCTATTTCAAACCTATTTTTGCGAGGAATTACATATTCGAGAAGTGGAACAAATGAAATCTATAATTTATATATTGATAATCTTGAAATAGATGGTATCCATATCGTTTCTCCAGAGAATATGAATATATAAGATGGTATCCATATCGTTTCTCCAGAGAATATGACTCATAATATCATAGGAAAACCAATCTCTTCAGGAAAGTATGAAATGAATCTTGATATAATCCCTGAAGAAACTCTTGTATGGAAAGCTTATTCTTTAAATGGTAATTCTAATGTGTCATTTTCAGGAAACAATGTAAATGTATCATTACCAGAATTGAATGGAGTACACACGATTCAGGTGTTTGGAAATAATTCTGTAGGTACTATGTTTGAATCTGAAGTAAGATACTTTACTTTAAACTATCCTATTAAGTTAGACTCTCCATTTAATACAACATACTATAATTCAAATCATACTTTAGATCTTAATATCTCAGCTTCTACATGGAGTTATTTTTCAGATTTCGAGTATTCGTTAAGTAAAACTCAGAGGAAGGATATCACCACATTTAATAGTACAATAGAGTACGTTCCTTATGGAAAGAGAACGATTGAAGTGTTCGGTAAAGATTCCTATGGTGATGAATATAGTTCGGGTTTGATAAACTTTGAAATTGCTTTGGAACGACAAACACCATCTCAACCAGATTGCTTTACTTTTACTAATGGGACACTTTTAGAACCATACGGAGATTTAAAATATATTGATGGGAATTATTCAATACTAACTGCAAATGAAATTCCAACGGGTTCGGGTTCCTGGAGTGCAACATTCATTCCAAATGGTGATGTTGAAACACAATGGAACGATGGGGGAGGAACACCTCATTATTTACATGTAGATGATGATCCTGATAATCCAGACGGAAATTGGGTATCAGAATCTGCTACAAGTGGTCTTTATGAAAGATATGATTTTGAGGATCATGCAATTGGAACAGGAATTATAACAAAAGTAAAGGTTAGAGTAGATATGGTGATTGGGAGTACTGGTACTCCACAAATAAATCTTTATTTTGATGGAGAGTATCAAGGTTGGATAAACCTTTTAAGTGGTGTACATGATTATACTTGGGATAGTGGGATATTGAGTGATCAAACTGATGTGAATAATCTACAAGTTCGATTCAAGAGTGATTGTATTGGTTTTCTTAAGTTTAATGTAATAAATGCAATCGAGGTTAGTGTATATGAGGAAGATACTGCTTATGAATTAGATGTTCAAGTAGATTTACAAATAGATGATGAATATTGTTATTTCCCTAATTCTATTTCATATTCCTTTAAAACAAATGTTTCTCAGACAATAGATTTTGATATTTGGAATTGGGATACAGAAAGTTGGATTGAGATTGAAAGCGTTAATAATTTTGCTACATTTGATTACGATTTATTTATTTTAGACTTAGGAAGTGATTATGTAAATTCTACTAATGGTGTACGACTCAGATTTCAATCTTTAGCAACTCCTACAAGCTTTCAATTAGAAATTGATCAACTAAGATTAGATTATTATTATGTCAATCCTTCTTAAAACAAACCTAAAGAAAATCTTCCAAATAAGGTAAAATATCTAATAATAAAATCTTTTTTTTATCTGTTTTTCTTTTCATAGAAATTTTTTTTTTCCCCTTGCCATCATCATTCGAAATTTTATGATACCTTAACAATTTTATTATCATTTTTGTTATATGGGATATTTTAACAATATTTTGCATTTTACTTTAGAATGGAAATTTATTCCCTATGGAATATCTTAACCACAATGTTTGACTTAGCAAAAATAATACTCGAGATTGAGAAATGTAAAAGGCTAAAAAAAAAAATCAATAAATCCGCCGACACAATCGCTTAAGTAATGATGCTATATTTTTATGTTTAGTCGTAATTTAATTAGTGACATCTGTACTCGTAATCAGTATTAAACATACAAAACACAATAGAATATTTCCTGTTGAAATTGAGGTAGGTTATAAAGCAAAAGTTCCTATTAATGACAACGGTTTTGGGTACAGTGTTAGCTTTATTTCGATTGATGTATTAAGAGACAGCAGTTATTATGCACAAGATTTCATAGTAAACGACTCCTATTATAGCATCGCTCAGGGAAACCTTTACTTTTCAAAATCAATCGAAGAAATTATTTCTGAAAAATACATAGGATTTGATGACGCTCTAAAATCGGGACTCACTCAATCATTAATTTATTACAAAGTTCATATCTACTTTGATGTTTTCGTTCCCGACACCTCAGATGAAACTCACAGATTAGCATTGACTCAAGCAACACAGCATGTGATTATGGATTACTTTAATCAATATACCTATGCTGAAGTAACAGCCAACATGATTTCAGAGATAGCTTATACGGAGACACTTACCTTCTGGTCTACTGTCATTAGTTCCGCAGCAATCTATTTTGGTTCATGGGCAGTAGGAGGAGGTACTCTCCAATCATTTGCAATGGCTGGAGTCGGGATTGTAAAAACTGCTATTAAAGAAGTATTTGAAGAAATTATAAAAGATTCCTTTATCGAATCACTAATTGAAAATTTCTTCGATATTAGGGGTTGGTCTGAAGATTTAGCCATGTGGGTTTCAGCTCTAGCAACTTCTGCTCGTGAAGTAACAGGGGCTTTAGGTCAGCTAGCGCTTTCAACAAAAAGTCCAATGAAGACTGATATATCCTTGATGTTGGCAGCGAAGAAAGCCGGAGATGTGAATACATTTACCGAGATTAAAGAAAGACTTGATCTAGCTTTGAAAGAACAGATAAAGGCACAGCAACAAAAGGAAGATCAAAAGAAGTCACGGGCAAGGTTACTCTTTTCAGGTTTTTTCAAAGGACTTTTCATGGTTATGCCCTCAATCCTATTTGGCTCATTTACCTTTTTGACACTAAAAGGACTCAGCACAATCGGTAAAGGTGCGATAAACCTAATGCCAAATAAGTTTGCAGCATTCAAGGCAAAGGTTAATGCATTTAAAAAAGGAAATACAGGAAAACTTACTGGTGAAAACTCCCGATTTTATTGGAAAGATCTAAATGAGTTGCTAAAAAAGCCCTCAGACTTAGATTCTAAAAAAGAAGATGTTAACAACAAATTTAAAGAAAGATCTGAGAATTTGGCTCCACCCTTAGTGGATGTACTCAATTCCATAAATTCCCATAGTAATATTAATGATATTCAGGCACGGGAGAGTCTTGCTCAAAAATTTAATACTATTGCCTTTGAACAGTATTTTACCAGTTGGATTGATAAACTCGGACAAGAAGAGAGGTTTAAAGAAATGGAAGAAGCCTTCCAAAAGGTAAGAACCAATTATAGAGAAATTAGTGTTCAGGCAGCAGAAAAAGCCATTATCGATTTGATAAAAGATGCACTAAACAAACCTGGTAATACCGCACTTAGATTTGTAAATATGTTCGGGGTTGAGTTTTATGACCCAAATTTTATTTTGCTTGGGATGCCCATTGGTACAAATGCTAAGACTAAAAATAATATCTTGAAACAGGATTATTTTAAATCATCATTAACCACTCTTGATAAAGTTAACGAGTTAAAAGATCAATTTGATATAGATAAAAATCTTGAAATGTATGCTCTTGATGGTATTAATATGATCAAAATACCTGTTGATTCCACTACAATTATAGCAGAGTGGCTTGAAGATCACGATTTTGGGAGCAATTCAAAGATAATTGTTTTAGCTGATTATATCCCGACTAAGGGAAAAGCTAAGTTCACTAGAATAAATTGGGACCCCGATGGAGATATTCCAAGCCCCTTTCTACCTGAATGGGAAGAATTTGTTGTTAACATAGGCAGACTGTTAGAGGGTGTGGGTCTTATCTCGACTGATGCCACTCTACAAGGATTAACTAGGTATAAACTACCTGTATCTTCATTAGATAGTAGTGTTGCTGGAATTTATGACGTTGATTATTCCATGTCTCGTGTATTGGGTAAAACCTTTGCCCCAACATCCCAAACATTAGATCGATGGTATATTAAAATGAAAGAACTTATTGATGACCATTTCAGGTCAAGGAGTCATACTATAAATCCACAAAGCACAAGTGGAAGCCAAATAAGTATAACTTCTTTCAGCTCTGTTGGTGGTCAACACATAAGTGCTCTAAAATCACTAGACCTTCTCTTTTCGCAAATGTATGATGATTTTGGTATCTCATCAGTAAAACCATACAGTCAGAGTACAAGACTGGTCCTTAAAAAGCTAGCTATTTATTTAAAAGAAAAGAAACTAATAACTAGTGATGCTGTTAAACAGCTATCTGAAGTTATAGATTACCAAGAGCCAAGTAATTATTATAAAACAAAATTGCCGAAAAGAACTCCACACTCATTAGAAAACACACTTGAACATATTCTTATTAGACCAGTAGAATTTATTCTACAAAAACAAGGATTTGTAAAGCTTCAAGGTGATTTACAAATTACAATTGATTTTGATAATAAAGTCGTTAATTTAGAACAAGATTATTTAAAGGTTTCATTTAATTTCGAAGGTGATGGCGAAATTAAACTTGATATCGATTCTACTACAACGATGAATGCGGTAACTGAAGAGTTGAAGGAAAGCATTTTTGGGATAGTAAAACCCTATTTGATTGAAGTCGCCAATTTCTGGAGTATGGACGAAAGCTTTTTCCCTGATTCTATTAAGAATCAGAGAGGTTTTACCCGCTCAATAAGAAGGGAGTTTATGTTAGATATTGTAAAGGCAGGAAACTTTTTTGATCTAAGTTTAAGAAAATTGAGTAAATTGTTCTATAAAACCCCACGAAGTATATATAAGCATTTCGACCTTGAACATATGAACGTAAGACCCGATATAGGGTTGTTGGACAACTGGAAGTTTATAACATACAATTGGGATTACAACACATTTAAACAAATAACAGGAAAAGATATTACTAAATTAGAGTTCACACTGATTCAGCAGTCAGTTATAGACGCCTTAGATAGTTGGGTTTTAGAACACCAATATTTAGACGATAGCTTAATAAAAATTAAAAATGGAAAAAGATCATCTCTTTTATACGATGTTGCCTCTAGAGTTAAGCTCGCCGCCATGTATGAAAAAGGTCAAACAATGAGCTATACTACAGTAGAAAGCGATTTTGGTTTAAGTAATGGTAGATTTCAAACTACATTCCGCGGGCTTCCTACGACTCAATTCGGGCGAGATAATTTAAAAGAAGACCTTGAAAAAATGTATGTAACAATCGCTAAATGGCACGAAGCGGAATTTGGTGAAAGAGGTGCTATGAAAGAACCACCAACTGGGGCAAGGGAAATTCAAAAACTCATGGCGTATCAAGGAGCGTTAAGAAGTATATATAAGTTGGTTAAGGAAACTAATCTGGATTTCACCTCACCTACAATAAATAAGTTGAAGTTAATATATGCTATTGACAACGATCAAGAACTAATCATGAATGAGTATGATAGAAAAAATTGGAAAAATGCCGCTTCTAAAGCATATATTAGAGTGTTTCAATTTGCTAAGCGGTTAGGTGTAGATCCACTAACATTTCGAATTAACCCAGATACTTCTCTTTTCGATCCCCACCACTTCAAAGCGTTTAAGTTCAGACAAATGTCAACACACAACCAAGACCTAATTGAGACATCAAAACGATTCCACAGGAAATATGAAGTTCTTTATAAAACTTTTGGTAGACGAGGTGCTGAAGTGTATGTAGAAACTCTTATAAAAAGCTTAGAAGAATTACTTTCTTTGAAAGATAGTGTCGGGAATATTAGAGATATAACGGATGCCGATATCAAACGGGTTTTACGAGCAAATTTCGGACCGGAATGGGAAAGCGTATATAAGGGCTGGGTCTCAGATTTCACTGTAGAGATGGCGGGTATCGATAATTATAAAGATTCACTATACACTATAAACGATCTAAGAAATAAATATCTTCCAGGAAATACAGCTGGAAATGATTATCAAAAATTCCTAGAAGATAAATACCCTAGTATATTCCAAATCTATAAAAGTAATCTCCAAGGAAAAGTAATTGATATTTCTAGAGTTATTGCGACTCAAGCAGATGTAGATTATTTCAACATACTTTATCGAAGTCATACCAGAATTAGATTAGTCTAAATTACAGTAATTTGGCTCTCGGGATAAATTTATATCTAACATTTTTATATATATAATTATATCAGTACGTCAAACTAAAAGAGTGAATAAATTGCCTATGCAAAAAATTGAAGAAAGTATTTCTTTCAAAGATAAAACCATTCAGCTTAGTAACGGTCGACTGAATTTATCCCGGTTTGGGATTAAAGATATTTCTGAAGTGAAAGAATTAGAACCTCTTAAGAATAAATTAACTGGATTAGCACTTGATGATAATGAGATTTCTGATGTTAGTGCGTTAATCTCGTTTAAGAATTTAAGAGAATTACATTTAGACACGAATAATATTTCTGCCATTTCTGATATTAAAGGTTTAAACTTTCTTGATGGTTTGGAAAAATTGGATCTTTCAAGTAACAAGATCTCTGAAATTAACGGACTAGAGAATCTTACAAACCTTAGGGTGCTTGATTTAGGATTCAATAAATTGGAAGAAATTAAAGAATTAGAGAAATTGGAGAATTTACAAGAGTTAAATCTAAATTCTAATAAAATATCGGGAATAAAAGGTTTAGAACACCTAAATTGTCTGAAGGTTGCTTATTTTCAGTGGAATCTAATTTCAATTGTTGAAGGCATAGATAATTTAACCAATTTAGAGAAATTAGATCTCCGTGATAATAAAATAAGAGAAATTTCAGGACTAGAAAAATGCTCTCAGTTACGCATCCTTTTTCTCTCAAATAATCAGATTTCGAAAATATCAGGATTAGACACACTTAAAGAACTAACAGAGTTGTATCTCGATGAAAATCAATTAACTGAAATTGCGGGGCTTGAGAATTGCGTCGAATTAGAACATATAGATTTCCGTTATAATAAAATAAGCAAGATTAGCGGTCTTGGAACCCTTGACAAGTTGGAATGGCTATACCTCTCGGGGCAAGAAAATAATCCTCTAAGGGTGGTTCTTAAAGAACTTGGTAAGTTAAGTTCTGTTGGATATGCGTTAGAACCTCAAAGATTCGTGCTTTATTCACAGCTACATGACTAAGAAAAAAGATTTTTATTTTATAGCAAATTTATTCTGATAACCCCTACTTTAATCTAAATTTTTAAAAACCTTTAATCTATTATAATATTAAAAATTTAGAATTAGAATAATTTCATTGCTTAAGGTGTAATTGAGATTGATTAACCGTCAAGAAGTAAAAAATATCATAAGGCGTTTCGAGCAACGTGAGGGGATACGTGGGGTCATTATCTGTGATTCCAGTGGGTTACCAATTGACTCAAATTTAGAAATACAAGTTAGTGAAGAAATTGCGGCATATGTTACATCACTAATTGGGAAAGGAAAGCAAGTAGTAGAAGCGCTAAAAGAAGGTGAATTGAGCTTTATTCGCTTGGAAACTCAGAAAGGTGGAGAGTCTGCCGAAACCATGATTGCTTTGCAAGAAAACTTAATTCTAATTATCCTAAAGTAAGTTCATCTTCTTTTTACTACTTCTATTTTACAATTCGGAAGAATAGAAAATATTTTTAACGTTTTCGAGATTTTTAAGACTTTCTCATTAATAATCAAAATTAAACAAACCTTTAGATTGTTATTTTGAATTTTACTTTTTTGCTCGTCGTAAGAAGAGAGGTTCCCAACTTTTATTTTTATAAATTCCTCTTTTCCATAAAATTGGTAAAGTTGTGGTTGGAACATTCCAAAATGAAACAAATAACCTCTGTTCATTACCATATCCTAAGGAATAAATTTGTTTTTTTTCTTCAGACCAATTAATTTTATCTGAAAATAGTTGAGATCCTATATCCTTACACATTTCTTCAGCCAATAAGCGATCTTCACGATCATGAAAGATTCCCGAAGTAGGATGGAAGCATTTTTCGTAAGGGTGATTGTTATCATTATAAAATGAAATAATCAAGGGATTTGAAAATCCCAATTCCTCTAAAAGATTGTTTAAATTTTCAATTCCTCTTTCAAATCCATAAGCAAAGAATAAATATATATGGAATTTCGTAAATCTTTCCTTTTGACTAGGATTTAATTCCGCTACGTGATTTTCATTAAGATCAGGCGTTATTCCAAACCATTCTTGAAATATTGTTCTAGCTTGTTTACCACTTTGAATAATATCATCAAAAAAGACTATACTTATTTGTTCTGGATTTTCCTGATTTAATATTTCATTCAAAGGTTTGGGAGGTTTGTTATCCATTAGGAGATCTCCAGAAACAATATTATTCATAATAACTGTACTATCTCTTGTATTTCCAAGGTTTGATATTATAAAATCTTTATTTGAAAGATATTCATCATGAAGGAATTTGAAACACGTCATTAAACGATGACGATCATAAAATCTTACATTATCTAAAATATTTAAAGCTAATTTTGCCCAATCCAGTTTTCTAAATTGTTTGAGCCATCTAATAATATTTTCTTTATTTATTTTCTTACCCTCTATATGATTGAATGGACTAAATTTTCCTGCTAATTTTTTAATAGTTGAATGATGATAAGTAATAAATTCATCAAAGGTCCTAGGACTTATTTGATCAATTTCAATTCTTTTTTCTTCTTGATTCCTTATACTAATAAGAACCTGACAAAATATTTGAGATTTACAAATATTTTCTTCAGTGAGAATAACCACAATATTATCTTCTTCATAATATTTATCTGATATTAAAGATATCTTATAAGAACTTATTCCTGCTTTAATTTTTAGTTTACTTATGCTCACCCTTTCTAAAAACCTAGAAGCTTTGATTTCTGGAGAAAATTCAAATGATTTTTCTTTGTTTTCAAATCTTACTTCTAAAAAGTACTCTTTTAATTTTTTAGTAACTAAAATAGTACCTAATTTAACTAAATTGTCATTTTTATCCCACTCTATAATGATGTTCCTCTCATCATCCAAAATTCTTTTGTTAGTTACCTTTGGAGGAGAACTACAGAAATTAATTGGACTTTCACTCTTAAATTGAGAAATTATTCCGGATTTCTTATTAAACCCTAATGTTCTTAATGAATTGATATGTCTATCTAATTGAAAATTAGATTTTACTTTAGAATAAGTAATATTATTAAGATTTGTGTTAATAAATTTATTTGCATTATTCACATCATCTTTTTCTAAGAATTTGCTTATAAATATGATATTATCTTTAAAGAAATAAGCAATACTAGAATTGATTTTAAAAAGATCAATATTATAATCATTCTTGTCAACAATTTTACATAATTCTTTATATTCTAAATGTGCTTTACTAAACATTTCTTGAGCTATGTTATATTCGAATTTTTGAAGAGATTGAAATCCATTATATAAATCTAAGCGTGCTTCTAAACATTTTTTCTTTATTTTAAATTCTCGTTGTCTTATTGATGAAGAATTAAAATTATTAAAGATATTTTCAATCTTTTCTATGAAATCTTGAATTTCTAGTGCATTAAATAAAATACCTACTTCAATTGAAGATTCTATTTGTACTAAATAGAAATCAAGAGATTTCAAAATAGTATTGGATATAATTAATGAATTTTTAATTAACTTCTCATATACATTCAATGATTTCTCGATTTGGTTAACAATTAAAAATAATTCAGCTTTTCTCTTTGAAGGCTTAAGATCCTTTATACGGTTTAAAATTTTTTCTACATTCTCATTATCTTCTCTATAATTCTTTCTTATAATATATTCCAAAGGACGGATATAATTATCAGAATCTGTTTTATCGAGTGGTTGATATGAAAGAATAACATCAATATTTTGAGAAAAAACATCTAGATTGTTTTTAAGATAATATTCAATGCAAGGAATACATTTATTTTTCATTAATTGGGATAAGAATTTTGTTTGAATAGGTTTCCGTAATAGGTTAATATTATTTCTTAAGAAGTGTACATAATTTAGATGTTTTGCAAAGCAAGAATTGTTAAAGATTAAGTCAAAAAGCTCATTAATCAGATTTATGTCAATATCAAGTTTATGTTCCGGATAATAATAATATATATAATCTAAAAGCCCAGAAATGTAATAATAAGAGGAGTCATCTTCAATTTCTCTTTTTGAAATAATATCTTTCAATTTTGATAATAATATTTTTTTAATATTTAAAACCAAGTCACTATTGTTCTTAAAAAAAACCTGAATTACTTTATTATAATAGTTCTTATTTTTCTCAAGTATTTTTTTAAAAGTTTCAATGGGATCTGATATATCAAATGAGGAGTAACGCCTTTCAAGAAGATCGATTGCGAAAAAACCTAAATTTTCTATTATGAAGTCTGTTGATTCTTTAATTCTTTCAGGACGTTGAAGGAAATATGATCCTAATACTTGAAGTTGATTTAAATTTGCTAATTCCTTTAAATAATCTTGAAATAAATCTACCTTATTATGCCAAGCGATTTCTAAAAGGATAAGGTGTACACAATTAGTATTATTATCATCATAACTATATGTAAATCCGAGCTCTATGATTTTTTGAATAATTGCTGAAAGCTCTTCATCAGTAAATAATTCTAATGTAAAATCAAATATTCTAATTGATTTAGAAAATTGGCTAAAATAATTAGAATCTTTTTGAGAATTCAATAATTTTTGAAGAAAAGTTTTTTTTAGGGTTTTCCTCCTCGTTTTTAAGATCGGTATGAGATCTCGATTATATTCATTCAATAATTGAAATAATTCCCTATAAGGTCTTTCACCGATTATTATATTCTCTATTAATTCAATACTTTCGGGTTCATATAGGTTTAAGAGATGAGGTTGTTTTTTAACGAATAAATACCCTAGTTGATATTCTTCTTTATTATAGATCGAAGGATAAAAATCTTTTATTTTTTCAGAATTATTCTTAATTAATTTCTTAAGAATATGAGGAAAATCGATAGTTTTTTCTAAAAATTTATGTATGATTTCAAAATGAAATGCATCAAAAAATAAATCTAATGTAGAATAATATCCTATTTCTTCTTTAAGCTCTGAAAAAAGATTCTCACAGAAAAATTCTCTAAATTCTGGGGTGAATTCACTACTTTTAGCTCGAATTAATTTAAGAACGAATCTTATTCCAGTTTTAAATTTATAATAAGAAGGATTTTTAGGAACTGGTTCAAATATTTCCTCTTGTCTAAGTAAGATCTTTTTTATTTGCTGTTCTATTAATTCGGAAAAATGAAAAATCTGATTAGGTTCTTTTTCAAATATTGAAGTTAAATTTATCCAATCTTCCTTTTTTATCATAAAGACGGTCTTTCTTTTAATATTGTTAATATTCTTTTCAAAATCCATAGCTAAAGCATAAATTAGGTTTTATTAACGATTAAAGAATAAATAATTTCTCTGAGAATTTCAATTCTTCGTATTAATTCAGTTCTGTTATCTGAAAACATTAGCGTATTACATACAGTAACATATCTATTGAATCGGATATCATGGTGATGAAATTTTCATCTAATTCTTTTTTTCCGGTTCTTCCCCGTTTTTTTTCAACATTGATGTGTTTTGGCCGGATGTTTAAATTGAAATAATGATACATATTTTAAATATTTTCAAATTACTATTATACTTATGATGAAATTCAGGTTTATCGCTATGCTAGATATTTTAGGTTTCAAAAATTTATTGAAACAAAAGGGTATTGAAGCTATTCACCAATTAATGCGAGATTTATTTAGATCAGCAAGAGAAGGAACAAATAGAGATCATACTATGACAGTTAATGGAAGAACTTATCGTAATCCTTCAGTTAGATTAAATTATTTTATTTTTAGTGATACAATATTGGTGTGGAAAGATTATGAGGAAAGTAATGGAAAAGAAAAAGAGATAAAAGGTAATTGTAATCTTTTCCGAGAATTCAATCATGGAATCTCTATGCTTTTAGAACGAGCATTATTAAAAAAAATCCCTCTTCGTGGTGCAATAGCATTTGGGAAGACTATAATTCAAATTGATGAGGAAGGCCAAAATCACGAGATTATTGGACAACCAATAGTAGATTCTTATTTAGTGGGAGAAGCACAGGATTGGGTAGGAATCGCTTTTCATTCTTCCTGTTTACCTTTTATTGAGCAGAAATGTGATCCTACAGTAAAAAAATATCCCGTACCATATAATAAAGAAAAATTAAAACTTCTTGATAATGGAAAAGAAACCGACTATTCTCTTGAGTGGGGTGGAAACGTGAAAAAAGTATTAAATGAATTTTTAGAAAATTTACGCTCAGAAGATGTATCCGAAAAGATTTTAAATAAATATATCAATGCCGTTGACTATTGTAAAGACCATGAGGTTTTTCTATAAGAGAAAGGAAAAGCTTTGGTTTAAAAAAATAACATCGAGTTCAGAAAGAGATAGAATATAAATTATTTTATTTTAAAGCAATTTGAGAAGAAAAATAAAAAAAATCGTGATAAAATGTGGTATAGTTTTGATGAAATTCAAGAGAAAATTGAAACTGTTTTAAATCAATTTTTAACCAATGAAAATGAATTACTTATGATCGATTCAAACGAATTAACGATTTCATCTAAGTTTTCAGCATATCTTGCTTTAGAATTTCCTGAATGGGATGTAGATTGCGAATATATCAGAGATATGACTGAAGTAAAGAGATTAAAAAAGGACGGAACAAACGTAAGAATTATTCCCGATATTGTTATTCATCATAGATTATCAAATGATAATTTAATGGTAATTGAAGTTAAAAAATCCCCTCCTTATTTTCTACCAGATCAAGAAGTTAAAGATGATTTGGTAAGATTGCAGAAAATGACTTCTGACGAAAAATATAATTATCACTTTGGTCTATTTGTTCTTTTTTATATAAAAGAAAAGAGTGGAAAAAGTCCCATTCTAAAGTTTTTTCAAAATAGTAAAGTATTTTAAGGAAATGGATAAAGTTGTTTTTCAATATTTGTAATTGGTTCTAAATTAAGACTAATTCTAGAAACTATAATAAAACTAAGGGATTGCTAATATTGAGAGATATTTTAAGTCATTATCACTTAAACCTAAGAGCCCATGTTTGTTTGTTAAATTAATAATAAGTTCTTTCTATTTATGATTTATTTCAATAGATAGAATAAATAAGGTATGATGGATGAAGCTAAACCCAATGCGAATAAAGTCGTGTTCCCTTCAATTAGATTTGGAACTGAAGATTTGTGAGATCCAATATTGGTCATTTTCACCAACAAAGATACACTTTTTTTTAAATTTGCTAAAATCTTTTCTAATTTTTTTGAGTCTGACTGGGGAATTTTTGAGAAATCAAAGACCTTGTCTCTATGAACCTCTATTAGATTAATTAAATCATTGTGAAGACTTATAGACGGATTTCCAAGCTTGTATCTTTTATAGATCTCATCCCTAATATCCTCCATTGCCTGACGAAGATTATTTAGGCTTTCCTTAAAATCACCCTTGTCTCTCAAATTAACTGCTTTAACAAAATAAGCATTAGCATCTTCTAAGTTATTATTTTTTAAAAATACAGGTGTATCTAATATCGTTTTTTCAACAAAAATATCTGTAGTATGAATAACATAACACTCACCTTTTTGAATATACATAATAAAAGGAACTCTGTGTTTTCTACATGCTGAATTGAAATATTCCTTAAAATCATCTGGCTTTATAATTCCTTTTTCATTATTAATATATTTTTTTTTGAATTGTTCTTTCTTTTTTTCATAATTAGCGTCATTTTCCTCAGTTAATCCGTGGCTTCTTATGATTGAGTTATTGATATCAAAGTTTTGTATATTTGCAAGAAATTTATAGGCGTTTTCAAAAAATTGCTGGAATTTATGCAGTGTATCAGGATTAGAAATGTGTTTTGATAAAAACTTTATAATTTTTCCTGTATGGTTTATTCTAGTTCCTATGGTGACTTTTTTTCTTTGCTCTTTTGGAATAGCATCTAATAGTATATTATGTGCTCCTTGGGGTATGTATAACTCTACTATTTTTTTTCCATATATATCCACTTCGTCATCATAAACATCAAAAGACTCTTTTGTTTTAGTTTCATAAAAATTGATAAAGTCATTTTTGCTGTGGTATTTATTCCACTGTTCCCAATATGGAAAAGAAGTGAATAAGTTTTCTATTGGTCGCCAAAAATCAATTTTTGGGTTAAAACTATGATTTGTCGAATGTGAATAAGTCATTTTATATCCGAATTTTTGTTGATTTTAAATATTGGGTTTTACTTACTAAATAGAAGTAAATCCGACTATTATATTTTATCGTTTTAATTTAGGATAACGATAAAAACTATAATTAATATTTCTAATTTCTCTCCATGGTTTTGAGTGAATATTAGATGTTAGGGTGTTGAATTCGAAATAATTTGGTAATTTTTGATGACCAACAAAGAATTTATCATCAATTAGTATCTAAAACTTTTCTTTGCATAGCAAATTACTTGAACTAACTAAAAAGCAAGCAAAGTAGAATATTGAATGCTGATAAAAACAAATGGAATTAGAGAATAGTTGAAGTTAATTTATTTATTTTTTTAACGATTTAAAGTCTACTATATACTTCTAATATGTTTCCTTCGCTAAACTTTTTACTTTAATCGTTTCAATAACTTCTACTCCAATAAGTTCAAGGACGCGTTGAGTAAAGCCCATTACGCTAAGTTCGAAGATTAAATAGTATTTAGGCAAATCTAATATTTTTATTTGATAAATTTAAATTCCTTAAACGATATATTTTAACTAATATATTTAATTAAGATAATTTCTTAATCAATTTCAGATATAAATCTAGTGAAATTATCGTTAAAGGAAAGGT
>LAZR01000537.1_pt1 | contig 29192 bp, 43 predicted proteins | sample 329461 | NCBI WGS metagenome assembly LAZR01 (sample SAMN03002196, study PRJNA259156) | marine sediment metagenome | biome: sea floor; feature: Hydrothermal impacted sediments; material: marine sediment; isolation source: Loki non-amplified sample from Loki's castle hydrothermal vent sediment ...
TTGGGCGGAACGGGCTCTAAACCAACGGGGTGAGGCGCAGCCGGCCTCACCCACCCTCTAACGGGCGTGATAGCGAGTAGCTGCCGCCGAGCTGCAAGGAGGTAGGAACCATGACGGAAGAAGGCAAGGACAAAGAAGGTGGAGCTGGTGAAGGTGACGACGAGAGGATGGTCCCCCTGAACGTAGTCACGTCTATCAGGGCCGACGAGCAGGCCAAGCGCACAGCCCTCGAAGCTCAAATCGAGGAGCTAGAAGCGGAGAAGGATGTTCTGAGTCGGGCCGACGAGCCTGCGTATACGGGGAAATACGACGAGGAGGATAGGGCTGAGGTCAAGAGCATCGCTCAGGGCTTGCTGGAAGACCAACTTGGCCCATTGGTGAGCGTCATTGAGACGCTCGTAGGGAACACTCAGAACAGCGCCCTGAAGTCCAAGCTGGAGGGCGTTGAGGGTCTTCCCGCAGAGATGACCGATGCCCTGTTGGGGAAGGTGGAAGATTACAGGGCAGAAGCAGCGAAGCAGGGGCGAACCATTACACACCAAGAGGCCCTTGGTTATCTGCTGGTCGAAGACCTCCCCGGCGTCGTCAAGTCAATCAGCGAAACCTCCGAGGAGAGCCGCAAGACGGCTCTGGACAAGAAGAGGGCAGCCGCGATGGTCGCTGCCGGCGGCGGGCTCCCTGTAGGCGTGCCAACCGAGTTGGACAAGGACTGGCACAAGTCTCTGCCTGATGGGGTGGACCCCGCTGATTTCGCTCTGGCGAGGGTGCTGGAGGCGAGCGGCGTAGAGCTTCCCGGCCCCTCTTAGACAAGGAGGGCTAAATGCCTGGAGGAGCGACGATAACCACAAAAGTCCTCGCGGAGACACTCTTTGAGCTGTCCCCGGTAATGGAGGACAACATCTCGCAGATGATTCCCCTGTTTTGGTTTCTCAAGGCAAGGGGTCAGGTGATTGAGGTGGATGGTGGTTATGACTTCCGTGAAAGGCTGGCGTATGGAAAGGGTTCGTTCGGCTACTACGAGCGATTCGGGACCCTGGACACCACGCCGCAGGAAGGATTTACACACGCCATCTACTTACAAAAGCGGTGCGCCGGGTCAATCGTGGTCGAGGAATGGGACGTTCTTCAGAACAAGGGTCGCCATGCGATTGGGCAGCTCGTGAAGGACACCCAGCTACAGACCGAGATCACGATGGCCGAGGAGCTGGGTGAGGACCTTTTCAATGACGGGTCCGACTCGGCCCGGATTCATGGGCTTCAGCACTTGGTAGCTGACGCCCCGACCTCCGGCACTGTCGGTGACATCGACAGGTCGGATGCAACCAACTCGTGGTGGCGGAACAACATCTACACCACCGCGCTCTCCACGTTCGAGGCCACCTGGCTCAACGGCTGGCACGTCTTTCAGCGCCTCTACATCGCTGCCAGCAAGCGGGCAAACGATGGTCCGAACTTCATCGTGACTACCGATGACATCTATCGGTACTACACGGCAGGCCCCGCCGACAGGCTCCGGTTCCAGGGCGGCACACCCACTCAGATGGCCGAGGCCGGGATGGCGGTGGCTGGTTTCCACGGAGCAGCGGTCACGTTCGACGCGTTCTGCCCCGCAAGCCACGCCTACTTCCTCAATACCAAGTATTTGAGGATGAAGGCTCTGCGTGGCGCAAATTTCGTGATGAAGCCAACGAAGACTCCAGCGAATCAGCCGTGGGTCGACATCGGAGCCCTCGTCCTGATCGCACAGCTCACCATGAGCCAAGCTGCGAAGCAGGCCGTGGCCACCAACATCACAGGTTAGGGAGGAGTGAAACGATGAAGCGACTACTGAACATCATCGCTACATTGGCCCTCATCCTCGTGATGGTGGGGCCAGCGTGGGCTACAGAAAGCCCAATGGTAACGGGCTTAACGGATACGGATTATCACGATGTGACTGTCCGAAACGTCTGCTACAAGGCTGCGGTTCAGTGCACGATGGCACCGGGCGACGTCGTTGTATGGGTTCCAAACGCGACGTACCCCGGCAAGGACGTGAGCAAGATGGACGTGGCGGACTCTACCCGTATCGCTGGAGTAATCATCGGCGATACGGCGGGGAACTCAACAAGTATCGCCTCTGGCGAGTACGCCAAGATGAGGATTTGGGGCTACTACGCCTTTGTGAGGACGACGGGCTCTCCTGTTATCAACGCCACGCTCGGCGCATCGACAACGGCCGGTGTGGCTGCGGCCGGGAACGGACTCGGCCAGGTCATCACGCTCGCGCCCGACTCCACGAATACGAACCTCCGTGGGGTGATGATCCGGACGATGGGCAACTGGGCCGATTAAGGCCCTAGCGGCTGAGGGAGGGCCTTCTCGCCTTGCATGGGGTGATTTGAGGCTCTCCCTCGGGCCGGGGGAATGAACGATGGGCATGGCGTGGGGTCCGACCCCGCCTAGGTGTTGGGGGTGCTGTAGAGACTACGGCATAAAGAAGTCTCTGCTCACGCATATTTGCTTTCTCTGTTGGGCCAACGGTATTACGGAGTGGCGTGAAGACCAGTACTTCCACGGCCAAGGGGACTAAGTGATGGGCTGGGCGGTCGTTATCTTTCTGCTGATTCAGTCGTTCTTCCTCATCCCGCAGGGCGGGCTGGAGGGGTTCGCGGCCGTGCCTAAGCTCGGCTCTAGGGTAAGTGTCCCTAGAGAGCTTTTGACCCTGTGGGCGATCTACGCGCTCATCGGCTACGTTGTGATAAGGGGGACCGTCCGAAAGCCCCCCAAGTGCCTTTTCTTCGGGCTCTTCTTGGTGTGGGTGGCGATTCAGGTCATCTACCCCACGTCTTACTATTTCAAACAGGTCTTCTTCTACATCAATCCGTTCGGCCTGAAAATCTTCCACTACATCCTATTCTTCAGCCTAGGGTGGTGGATGCTGTCCGGGGTCCTGACCAGACGCGATGTGAGGATTATCGGGACGGGGCTGGTGGGGATCGGGCTCATCCACTCGATACTCGTCATCGCCCAATGGGCGGGCCATCCCCCAATTCTCTGGCTTCCCGCCAAGTGGATACCAGTTGACCCGAAGCACGTTGTAGGCTTCGTCGGCAACACTTGGCACTTGGCGGCGTACCTCGCCTTTATCGTACCTCTGGCTTTAGACCGATTCCGCTCCACATGGGCCAACTTGATTGTCTATCTCCTGCTCGGGCTCGCCCTCTACTACACCAAAAGCACGGCGGCGGTCATAGCTGCTGTCGTGGGGGTCTTGGTTTACGGAGGGAGGGAACTCTTTCGGGGCTGGGCGGCATTTGCGATGGTCGCTCTTATCATAACTGTTCCTGCATACATCATTGCCGTGGACCGGCCCGGACAGTTCGATTGGGACCGCTACTACATCTGGAAGACCACGCTCAAGATGGTGGCTCCGCCTGGGTTCAGGACCGAGATACAGATGGTCAAGCGAGACGAGCGGTTTCTGCCTCCAGCGACGGCCTTTGCAATCGGCTACGGTCCGTCAGGGTATCAGAGGGTTTTCCCGGCGATGAGCGGGAGGGTCAACGGAAACGTCTATTTCAACTATCAGGGGTCGGGGTCGGCGTTCATCCATTCCGACGGCAGAAGGCAAGACCTCACCAAGACCGCTGGATATGCTCGGCCCACTCCAACTCTCCATGCCCACAACGAGCCGCTGCAAGTCTTGTTCGAGCATGGGCTTATCGGCTTGCTCCTGGTTGCGGGTACCGTGTGGTGGTTCGTTAGGCGGACAAGTCATTACCTCTTTCTTGCCGAGGATAGTGAGGTTAGGAGGCTGGTCGGCGTTCTCTCAGCCATAGGGACGCATAGCCTTCTGTTCCAGACCTTTCACGTTGCACAGCTCGCCACCGTGGCCGTCGTGGGCGCGGCTGGCCTGTTCGTGCTGACGGAAATGTGAGGACTAGCCAATGGCCCAGCCAACCATAACACCCGGTTCGTTCAATAAGTTAGTAGCATCCGCCGGGGTCGCCGAGGCGTTGAGTTCGGTCTCCCTCAAAGTCATGTGGTTCCTCGTGCAGGCGATTCCCGGTAACACGGGGAACGTATTCCTTGGCGCGAGTGACGTTGACAGCACAAGGGGGCTTGTCATAGAGCCTTCAATGTCGCAGCCGGTCAACCTGGATGTTCCCGACGCCTTCCATGCCGGTGGGCTCAGGCTTGACCTGTCTGAGTGGTACATCGACGCCGCCAATAGCGCTGACGGCGTTGTTGTCCTCTACGGGCTGTATCCGGGGGATTGATGATGAATAAGAACCGAAGCTCACTCAACCAAGTCTTCGCCGTGGTTTTAATTGCGGCGATGGCCCTTGTCTACCAGTTCACCCCCCGGTTCTTGCACGTCGGCAGTCCAGGGCCAGCGATGGCGGGGTTCGGCTCGGCGAGGGGCTTTCCTTCCATTATCACCAAGGCCATCAGGCACACCGCAGACATAACCCTCAACGATGATGTGCGGTTGTTTTGGGGCACCGACCAGGACGCCAATTGCGAGTTGAACGGCGGGACTAACTTCATCTGCTCCGGGCCATCAGGCGCCATGGCGCAGTTTGGCAAGGGTGCTAATCAGGTAAACATTGGCGATGGTGCCGGGACAAATGCGCCCATATTTCAGCTTTCAGGAGATGGGGATTATACTTTTGGAACCGTTGGGACAACCGATGCGACTATGAAAGTGTCGGGCAATACTGAAAAGTTTATATTCCAAGACGGTAGTACGATTGGCTTTGTCATTGACGGTGCGAACCAGCTAGTTGCTGGCGATAAAGCTTCCGGCGGCGACCTCACGCTGATGAGCACCACGGATGCGACGAAGGGCAGTATTCTTTTTGGGACCAGCGGTTACGATGAGACCAATAACCGCCTTGGCGTAGGGACGGCTGCGCCGGATGAAGACTTGGAGGTTTTCGGGGCCTCTTCCATACTGCGCCTTCGTGACTCAGGAGCCACAGAAGATGCAACTCTAGCTTTCATGGAATTTGGAGGCACAGATACCGGGTCTTGGGTTAGAACAGGATATGTGGGTGACATAAGTAGTGCAAATAGACATATACATCTACAAGCAGAACTCAGCGAGTTGCATCTTGGAGATTCTTCCGGAGGTTCGGTATTGGTGTTGTCAGGGGGTCAGGTAGGTATCAATGCAGCTACACCAATCACCCCCTTGACGCTTGGCAGCGGCACATTTAGCATTAAGGAGCTGGCTAGCGCAGATGCGCCTACGGCTGCATACGGCCAGCTATGGGTCAAGACCGCCACCCCCAACACCTTGCAGTTTACGAATGATGATGGCGCAGACTTTCCCTTAGGCGACCATGATGCGCTCGTAAACTTCGCCGCAGGCGAACACGTAGACGAGGCCGCGATTGACCACGGTAGCATAGCGGGTCTTGCGGACGACGACCACACGCAATACATCTTAGTTGGTGGGACTAGGGCTTTTACAGGCGAGCAGAGCATGGGCACGAACAAGCTCACCAACGTCGTAGACCCAACAGTAGACCAGGATGCGGCTACGAAGAAGTACCACGATGACAACGCTGGTGGTGGGGCACTTCAAACCGTATCCTTTGGAGGAACTTGGGATGGTGCGGGGAACTTCCTGTGGTCTAACGGTCTATCGGCCGATGGCGACGAAGCAACCAGCACATCACAAACCAGGCATGGAGCCGTAGCGGGAACAATACAGAAAATGGTGTTCTATCACGCGGGCAATCTGTCGAGCAACAACGCCACCATCAAAATCCACGTCAACGGTACCCCGGCAGCCACGAAAACCGCAACTGGGGCCGCCGCCACGGCTGATGTATTTAACGCTATCGGCGTGGCCGTGAATGACGGCGACATAATTGAAGTGGAATTTGATGCAGGCTCTACGAATCCTGGCCAGTCAATGGTCACAATCATGATTGAGTAGGTGAAATCTTGGACGACCTGCGGAACTGCGACAATGCGCTAGACCACGACTTCAGCGGGAGGGCGTGCAGGCCCCGCAGTAGCGTGGTCATAAGTCAATAATGAGAACCTTTCTACAAATGAAGCAGGCCCTACAGCGCAGGGCCAGAAACACGACGATATCAGAGGTTTCGTCTTCGCTGCAGGATTGGGCCGATGACGCCCGTGACTTCCTTATGGCGTGGCCCTGGGAGAGCCTCAAGAGGACGTGGACGCTCACCACGGTTGCCGACAAGGCCGAGTACGGGATAGCCGACCGCATCAGTGATATCTACGTCGTCAAGTTCACGACCGACATTGAGAAGATTCTTAACCCTGCCGACATGCAGGAGATTGACCGGGGCGACCCCAACCCAAGTACGACCACCTATCCCGATTTCTACTATTTGAACGGTGTGAGCAATGTCCAGAACCAGCCGTCCAGTGGGTCGGTAATTAGGGTTCAGTCCTCTGCGGGGGCCGACACGACTCAGAGCGTCCGGGTGACGGGCCTCGTAAGCAGCATCATCCGAACCGAGGAAATATCCTTGAACGGCACCACGCCCGCCTCCGGAAGCCTGACCTTCACCGAGATACTGGAGCTTGCCCTTGATGCGGTCTGCGCGGGCTTTGTGACCATTGACAGCAACTCAGCCGCCGTCACCAACGGGATAATCCCCCCGAACAAGATTTCTCAGGAGTTCACCATATTTGGGCTCTATCCCACGCCTTCGACGGCTGGCAAGACCCTCACGATAAGGGGCCACGCCGAACTCCTCCCACTCAGGAACGATGAAGATATATGGCCCGAGCAACTCCAGCAGTTGGCCATGCAGTACATCTATGCTCGTTGGCTGGAGTACGACGGCCATGAGCGAGCTCCGGGTGCGATGGCCGAGCTCACAAATCCGCTAAATGGAGAGGCGGGGCCGATGCTTCGAAGGGCGCTGGTTAAGGAAAGGCGCAGCCTCGACAGGACGCGCTATATCAGGGGCGGTAGGCGTGGAAAGCTCCGCTGGCCGCGACTGCTTGACCAGGACTTTCCCGTGGGGACTTGGTGATGGCGAGACGATATAGACCATTTCCCGTCCTGGCACCCCTTGGGGTGAACAACAGGGACCAGCGTATCGGTGGGTTCCTGCGAGAGGCCACGGACTCTCGAAATGTGGACTTCTTCGGTTCCTACATCGAGAGCCGAAAGGGCCGAAGAAGGTACAACACGGCTAGGAACGGCGATGGGCTGGACATAGTGAGCTTCCACTTCTTCAGGGATGAAAACGGTGTCGGCTATTTATTCAAGGTCGCCGGAGACAAGATATTCAAGGCAGACTCCTTGCTTCCCAATGGGACGTGGACGCTCAAGAAGGATGGCCTGACCGTTTCCGATGCACGGATGACCTCCGTTCCCTTCTACGAGGGGACCGAGATTATGCTGTGTCTGACCAACGGCTCCGATCCGCCCCTGAAGTACAGCCACGTCACGGATGCGATTTCTGAGCTTTCTACCGATAGCAATGTTCCCAAGGGTGCGCTTTGCTTCGTGCTTGCCCAAAGGCTGTTTATCGGCCCGATGGCTGCTGCCAATGAAGACCTTACATTCAACCACTCGGACTTCCTGGACGCCATAAGTGGCACGGCCTGGAGCGATGGAAACAATTTTATCCAGGTGGAGTCTCGGGGGGTTGCCAAAGCCGCCGTGACGATAGGTGACTCTGCCTACATCCTGACCGAGGACGAGATCCACGCTGTCCCTACGACAGGCGACGCCGTGAGTCCATTCAGGGTGGTTCAGGTGGCCAACGTGGGGACCCTCAGCCAGGAGAGCGTCAAGGTCATCCCAGGAGAGGGCTACTTCTGTTTCTTGGGCCGGGATGGGATGCCCTATTCATTCGACGTACAAAACAGGCTGGTTCCCATCGGGTCGAAGATTCCAGCCGTTCTGCTTGGAAGCGACGACTCGGACTACGGTGGCCTCAACAAGAACAAGTTCGATGGCGCTGTAGCTGTCCACGACAGCGAACTCGGGCGGTATCGTCTATACGTTCCCAACGCAGGGTCGAGCTACAACAACCTGGTTCTCGACTATTACTACCGGGTTCGGCTGTTTGACCTTGACCCCACAACAAAGACCGGGACGGGGCACTTGCTCGGCCAATGGTTCTTCTCGGACTGCGATGTGAGGGCCGTGGTCGAGGCGCTTGATGGGAACAATGACCGTGTGATTTACACCTCTTCCGGCAAGTCGGATGAGACGACAGGGACCGTGGCGATAGACTCCGATGGCAACGTCACGGGGACCGACACCGTTTTTGACCAGTCGATGGTCGGCGATGACTTCATAATCAGCGCCGGAACATGGGTTGTGAGTCAAGTCGATACAGGCACGGCTCTTGTTCTTACCTCATACGATGGCGGGACTCAATCAGCCGGCACGAGCTACACGATATCGAGGCGCGGGCTGGCGTACCAGGAGGATTACGGAACGAACGACGATGGAAAAGCCATTGACGCAAAGTATTGGACCCGCTGGTTCGATTTCGGAATGATGGGAGAGAACAAATTCGTACCTGAAGCCAATGTCCTGACCCGCAAAAGCGGGGCCTGGGACCTAGATGTGTATCACATGGTCGATTTCGAGGACGGCGAAGGGCTGAGAAACTTAATCGACCTCACGCCCGTCGGCGCTGTGGTTGGGACAGCCATAATCGGAACTGCCGTTATCGGCTCCGAGGGGGCCGTGCCGTTAATCGTTCCGACGAACACTTATGGCCAAGCGGTGAGGTATCGCATAGGCAACGGGAACCTTGACCAGACGTTCGCTTTCTACGGGATTATCCCGAAGTTCTTGCCCGCAATTTTCTGATGGGCAAGAGGAGGACGTTCAGGCCCGCAAGCCCGTATTCGGACGTTCCGGGCCTTGGTAGGGACTTAGAGAGGGTTGCCGACCTCTTCTTGAGGCCGTCGGCGTTCCGAAGGACGCCCTCTAGCGCGACGGACAAAGGCAATCCGGGGGATTGGGCTTACGATGCCAGCTATATATACATCTGCGTTGACACGGACATTTGGAAGAGGGTGGCTATCTCGACTTGGTAGGCTCGCTCTCTTCGTTGTCTTGGTGGTGGGCCTTGTCGGGTGCTCCCAGGATGAGCCGATATTCGTCAAGGCAGTCTCGGGGTTGTCCATTGAGGCCCGGATCGTCGAGGTCCATGCGGCCACCAAGGAACTGAGGGGCAATTACGAGGCCCTAAAGCTCCGATACCGTGAAATCGGGTCGGACCGCACCTACGCCCGAAGGATTCTTGAGGGCGCGGATGGGGACATAGCGATTCGGCTCAATTTCATCATCTCCATGACCAACGACCTTTTGAAGGCCCCATCACCCTACAACCTCATCAGGGTTCAATGGGAGATAGGGGAGACTGCAAAGCTCATGTTTGACCAGAATCGACGCATCAACCGCTTGAAGGAATAGTGCCATGAGTTGGACAGAATGGATTCTTTCGTTGTTCCGCAGGAAGAAAAAGCCGCTGGAGCCCATTGAGCCGGTCGAGCCTGCTGATTGGGATGAGTTCGAGCGGGGGAAAGAAGAGGAAAAAGATGAGACGGATAACTCTTAGCCTCATTGCCCTGGTCCTTGCCGCCGCCTCGCCCGCGTCGGCGGGAACGCTCAGTCTGCCGCGTGTCTCCACCGGGGATACCATCACAGCCAGTACGCTTAACGATCCCCGCGCTGCGACTGAGGCCGTGGTTAACAGCCTTGAGAACGTCAACATCTCTGCCACCGCCGCTATCGACGAGAGCAAGATACTTCACAAGTCCGGTGGACACGACCACAGCGGGGGCGCTGAGGGAACCAACGTCACCGGCGTAGCCCTTGAAGGTTACATCACCGGCCTTTGGATTGATAACAATTCCGGCGATGCCAGCCACGATATCGACATAGCTACAGGCAGGGCCAACGACTCCACCGATTCCACCAACATAGCAGTATCGGCCACCCTGACTGCCGCAATCGACACCCAGGGCGCTAATGGGATGGACGATGCCGACGACGTAGCCAGTGATGCCGAGGCAGACACTTGGTACGATATGCTTGTAATCCAGACCTCGGATGGTGCCACCCAGGCGGGCTACTACAACAAGAAGGGCACGTCCATGAACTGCCCGAGCGGGTACGCGGGTTGTACCTTCAGGGTCATTGGCTATGTGCGGACGGACTCATCGAAGAATATCCTAGCGTTCGGTCGTGTCCGGAACTACTTCAGCTTCGACGACCCGATTCAGGATGAGAGTGATGGGAGCATTGTAGATAACACCGCTGAGACTGCGACGCTTACTGTGCCACCCAGCACCTTGGCCCATGTGCGGCTTTATATAGTCAACAATGGGGGCAACAATGCCATAGCGGGTTTAGTCAGACCCGTCGGTGGGGCCGGCACCACATCAAATTACGACGAGGCTACTGTTATAGAACCTTATTCCATAGCCAATGTAGGCGTTTCTGGCGAAGCTCTAGTCCCTGCAGATGGCTCATCGCAAATCGAATACATGGGTCGTGCCAGCTCTGGGACTCTCACGATAGAGATAAACACCCTAGGTTTTTGGGACGATATTCATGTGCATTAAGAGAGAGATAAACTGATGGGTTTTGACTGCGCCAAGTGCGGAGCGTGCTGCAAGCTGTTTAACCCGTTTACGGGCCTTGGGCGTTGCCCTCAACTGACGGCAGATGGCCTCTGCTCGATATATGACGAAAGGCCAGATATTTGCCGGGTCGATGAGATGGCGAAGCGGTCCGGAGTTCCAATTGACGAGTATTACAAAATGGCCGAACTGTCTTGTGTGGCGCTTAAAGAGGCCGTGGAGGTAGCGGCATGACATCACAAATATTCAGAATAAGAGGGCTTTGGAACAGGGCTGCTTGCTTGGTTGCAACGGTCGCCACTTGGGGATTCGTGATTTTCGACCTTTTTCATTCCCAACCCCCTGGCATTGTATATGCTATCGAGCCCATGACGGCAATCGCGCTTGCCAGCCTTGTGGCTGGTGGTGCAAGCACAGCGAGTAAGTTTTTTGGCTCCAAGAAAAAGGAGACCACGACCAGGCCCCCCGTCGATCCGGGGATCGCCACGGGGCAAATCCAAGGCATTGAGCGGAGCCTTGGCGGGAGACCCGACTTTAATCAGTTCCTTCAAGGTCCGGGCAAGAGCCTATCCGAGGCCATAGCCCGTATCATGTCCGCCCCGGTACGGAAACAGGCCGGAAGGGCGAGTGGCCAGCGAAGGGAGACGGCCCGACGGCTCGGGACGCTGAGAACAGGCGGGTTCACGCGGCGGAACCAGATGGCGAACGTGGACCTCCAGGGGACGCTTTCCGGTATCAGCGACCGCGCCTTTCGTACCCTTCCAGGCATATTCCAGCAGACCGAGCAAGCCCCCTTCCAGCAGAGAATGAACTCCATCCTCCGGCTTCTCGGGATTCAATCTGGCCAGGGACCGACAACCACAACAACTACAGGTGGCGGGGGGGCTGGCCCCGCACTCGCCGCTGGTGGTGAGGCTGCTGGTGACTTTGGGAACCTCTTAGTCATGCTGGAAATGCTGAAGCGGATGCCACAGTAAGGCGCGGGGTGAGCCGGTGCCTTCTCCAATCGCAAAAATCACGGATGCCCTGCTCCAGCTCCAGAAGCTACGGGTCAGCCAGAGCAAGACCCGCCGCAAGCGCGAGAAAGAACTGTCGGCGGGTGAACAGAAGCTGGCTGACCAAAGGCTGAAGTTCCTAGAGAAAAAGCTCAAAGCCACCCAAGCCCAGCTAAAAGAGGTCTCAACCAAGAGGACGAAGGCTGCCGAGGCCGACGTGGACTTTAGGCCAGGTGAGCCTCTGCACGAGCAGGCAGGAAGGATTGCCAAGCAGAAGCGTCTGGGTAAGGCGCGGACAGGGACCAAGGCAGCCGTTAGAATCCTCCGCGAGCGGGAACAAGAGTTCAAGCGGCTGGGGGGTAGCGAGGCGGATGCGAAGCGGCTTAAATCGTCGCAGTTGAAGGCCCGAATCGTTTCCATGAAGGGCGAGGCGAAGAAAAAGGCGGCAGATGAGAAGTCGCTGAAGGCGAGGCGTGTCAAGGCGGCGACGGCTGGCTTACCGTTCCGGGAAAGCGATACGGACCTCAGCCTCGCCAAGAGGATAGGGGGAAGGAAGAGGCTTACCACCGCTCGGGGCAAGGCTCAAGCGTCGATTCGCAAGCTGAAAGAACGTGAGGAGGAGTTCAAGCGTGGGGGCGGGGACCCGAGAGTCGCCGAGACCATGACATCATCCCAGCTTCGTTCCGGCATAAAACGCCAGAAGAAGGTCCGATCTGATGCCGACAAGCTGGCCAAGGCCAAGGCGTCTCATATCAAGGAAGTCGATGGCCTAATCTCGACCGACAAGAAGACCGGGGAGCAGTTCGTCAATTTAACGGAACCCCGCAGAGTCCATCTCCGGAAAAGACAGGAGAGGCTATTCCCCGGCGACCCCGTTCCTCGGTCGCTGTGGGCTCCCGAAGAGGACCGCACCCTTGAGGATAAAATAGCCGCGCTAGGGCCCAGGCCAAGGGATCGGGGCGGGCTGGGTCGGCTCCTAGCGAACGTGCCAGGGTTTGGGGGTGGCGAGCTTGCCGAGGCAGATATTCAGCAGTACGACTTAGCAGTTGAGGAGATTACGAGAACTCATGTGGTTGCACCCGCTACAGGTATTGCTCCCACACAGCCAGGGCCAGCCCAAACACCCACAGGAAGACAACCCAAAAGGCTGCTCGGGAGAAAAGGGACCGCCCGCCAAGCCAACGGAAAAACAGCCAGAGGAAGTAAGCCGCTGGTACGCCGAACCAAACAAGATAGGTCAAGTGGTCCAGGAGCTGGTCAACCATTGAAGGCCCCCGCCGAGATGACGGACCAAGAGATACTTAACGCTCTAGGGGTAAGATAATGCCTGCCGTCGCAGAACGCAACAGGAGCCTCGAGCTTCTCTTGGAGGCAGACAGGCGGGGAATCCTCCCTGAAGGTAAGCTCGGCCTGCTGGATGAGGCCCTAAAGAGGGGCCTGGTTCCATTTGACCCCGAAGGGAGCGGCTTCGATTATGGGTCTGCTGAATCTCGGGGCATCACTAGGGACCCGGTATCTCAGCACTTCCAGAGTGCGGCACCCTTGGCTCCCGAGGAATCCGAGGCACTAGGTCTGCCGCCAGATACCAGCAGAATACTTAAAGGCAGGAGGCACGAAACCTTTCAAGAGGAAGTAGAGGCAAGTCGTGGCCTTGGCCGAGAGATCGTCCAGGGTCCAGATGGCAATTATTATTCCGTTCCCGTTCAGCCTGATATTGCCCTGCAAAAAGAGGCCCCGCCCACCATGCGGCAACGTCTCATGGACACCCTTGCGCAAAAGGGGGGCGAGGGCGGTGCCATGCTTGCCGAAGCCCTTCAGCCACCGGACGTTGGGGGTGGTCCTGGACAGGAGGAAGCGTTCTTAGAGCAGGACCCGCTCATATCCTCCCTGGCTGACATAATGACCGTCACCCCGCCGGGCGATACGGAGGAGTTTGACGCCGCCACCTTGCCAGAGGGCTACCCCGAGGCGATAGGGGGAATCCTCGGTCAGGCGGCGATAGGAGTGGCTGGGGCCAACGTCTCAACTGCCCAAGGATTGGCTGAGGTCTTCGGTGTGGACTTGAAGACTCTTGAGGAAATAGACCTCGGCGCAGACCCCGAAGGCGTCCTTGAGGAAACAGCCCGAACCGCTGGCTCTTTCATGGGCGATATACCCCTGATGGTCGGCCTAGGGAAAGCCGTCTACGCCATTCCTGGACTGAGCGCACTACCCCCGAATGTCATCTCCAACGGCATCAAGCACGGCCTCATCTTCATGGGCATCCATCAGGCCAAGGCTGGCAGGGATATAGAAAAGAAGGAGTTGGCCACATCGTTCGCTACGGGCTTTTTGCTCGGATTCCCCCTATCTATGCCCAATTTGCCCGCAAGAGTGGCTACAAGCGGCGGTTTAGGGGCCACGATAGGCTTTGTAGCAGGGGAAGAGCCACAGCAGATACTCCATCGGGGCCTTTCGACGGCTTTCTTGGGTGCGATCGGGCGGCGCCAACCCCTGGCTGATATCAGGGTTGACCGGGCTCCGAGGGCGAAGCGGGTCAGGACGAAGCCCCTGACCGAGGCGCAGCGGGCGGAGGTCGCCAAGGAGGTCAAGGAAGTCAAGCCGGCGGAGGAGCCTGAGCCTGATATCAGACTTGAGAAGCGGGCCCCCGCCAAGCCAGCACCCAAGGTAGAGGTCCCCACCAGGGAGGAGGTCTTAGCGCGTCGAGAGGAGGGCAAGGCCCGCCGTGAGCGGACCGAGGAGGCGAGGGCTAAGGCGTCGGCTGCTGTGGCCAAGGCCAAGGTGGAAGGCAGGGACGTGCCGACCCCCAAAGATAGACCGAAGGTCAAGCCCCTCGTCAGGAAAAAGCCGGCGGAGAAGAAGCCCCTCCTGCGGAAGGAGGCCGAGGTCGGGATACCCAGTACGTTTGCGGGGGAGACACCAACGAAGGAAAGCACTCAGAGAGATTTGAAGTCAGGTCGATTCGCTAGGGCCATTCAGCGGGGTGGCATCACGCCAGAGGGGGCCATAGCGCAGATTGAGAGGTTTGGCCTAAAGGTTCCAGAAGGACTGAGAAAGATAGCCGAGCCTGTTACCGCCCCCAAGAAGCCCCTCCTCAAGAAGGCGAAGCCGCTTCAGGGCGAGGCAGGAAAGAAGACTAAAGCCTTCGATTCCAAGGGCAGGGAATACGAGTTTCGGTTCCGTGTCGTCGAGGCCAATGAACTTATTACCTCTCACACCGATTTGCTTGGTGTGAACCCTAGATATCCCCAAGAGCTTCAACCTAGAGAGCGGAGCAGGGCGGCATCAAAGGCCCAAGTCGCCGAACTATCCCAAAAGCTCCGACCGGAGTTGCTCACAGCAGACACTCAGGCACTCGATACGGGTACACCGATTGTTGGGCCAGACAGCATCGTTGAGAGCGGGAACGCTCGGATAATTGCAGCCAGAAGGGCATATCGGGGGCACTCGGACTTTGAGGAACGGATGAAATCCCATCTTGTCGAACGGGCCAAAGGCTTGGGCCTTGACCCCAAGAAGGTCCAGGCCATGAAAAGGCCAATTCTTGTCCGTGAGCGGCTGTCCGAGGTTGACAGGGTGAAGTTTGTTCAAAGGGCCAATGAGCCACCTGTGGCTCGATTCTCTGCCCCTGAACAGGCCAAATCGGATGCCGCCAAGATAACGACAGAGCAAATCGCCAACATGCCGTCCATTGAGGGCAGCGCCAGAGAGCTAATCTTGTCTCCACTCAACCGTGAATTCGTCCGCAGCTTCATCGGTGAGCTTCCCACGGCGGAACAGGGAGAACTCCTTGACGCTTCGGGCAAGTTGTCGGAGCGGGGCGTTCAGCGAATTCAAGCCGCACTCTTTGAACGGCTTTATGGAAGCGACCTCACGCCGATCCTCTCCGAACTCACCGACGTAAACATAAAGAACATCATGGAAGGGTTGCTGGGTGCCTCGGGCCGTGTTGCCCGCGCCAAGGGCCTGCTTGACAAGGGGGATAGGCTCAAGGAACTAGACATTACCAAAGACCTTGTTCGGGTCGTGAGGCTTATCAGCGAGACGAGACGCAAGGGGCTCAAGCTCAAGGATGCGCTCGCACAAAAAGACTTCTTCGGTGCGGAGCTGACATCGTTCCAAAAGACCCTTGCCGAGGAGCTGCAAAAGCGATCTAGGTCAAGGAAGGACATAAGGGAACTCGTCGAAAACTACCACAAATTAGTCGAGGAGTCTCCTCATCCAGACCAGGAAGCGTTGTTTGGTGCTGAGAAACTGACCAAGGAAGACCTATTCAAGCGAGCGCTCAAGCGCAGAGTGACCGAAGAGCTGTTCCCGGCAACGGAGAAGGGACCGAAGCGGCTACTCAGACGCAAGGCTGAAATCCCCCCCGTCAGGGGTGGTCAGGACCCCAAGGAGGTCACGAGAGCCCTTACAGGGAAGATCGAGGGCGCAACCCATATCAGGCACCTTGAGAACATCCTAATCAAGCACCGTGAGGCCATCGAGTCCCTGCCCCAAGAAGACCAAGAAATCCTCGAATACATCATAAACCTCAAGGAAGAGCAGCTCGGCGGGCGGCTCGTAGAGACCAAGGAGAAGGAAGCGGAGTTTGAAAAGCTATCCGCCGAGGATCGCCAGCTCGCCAAGGACCTAGATATTGACATTATCGACCCAGCGGACATACCCCTGCTTGAGCATGACATCATCGAGAAGCTCAAGGAGATGGATAAGCTCGTCGACGGCTCCGAGTTCAAGGAGCTGTCGACCAAGCCGAAGCCGATTGGCATTTATAGAAAGCTCTTCAGGGCCAAGCGTCGGTCTGTTGGTGATGATGCCATGCTCATCGCCGTCAGGCACAAGGCGGCAAGGGACCGGGAGCTGGCGAAGTTCGGTGGCCAGCTACGCACTATCCTACATCCCTGGAAGCCTTCCCTCATAGATGCGATTGAAAAGAAACGGCTTGTGAAACGGCAGGGGATTTACGACTGGATGGACGGGAAAAACGTAGACCTTGACCCCGCCCAGCTCGAAGCTGTTCCAAAGATGCGGAAGCTCTTTGACGAGATGGGCAAGTTCTACGGGCAGAAGATCGTAAAGCATTACGCCCCAAGGCGAAGGGGCACCTTTCCTGATGCGGTCGCTAGGGAGTTTGCCCCCGACGAAATTGTGAACATCCATCGACTGGAGAGAACGGGCCAGATGGAGGATGTGCAGAGAGACATCTGGACGGCCGCGCTCGGCTACATCCGCACCAATGCCAACGAGAAGCACGTCAACCCAATGCTCATTGAAATGGCCCCGTTCCTCAACAAACTCGATGCTTCAAGGCGGCAGATCGCCGATGATTGGATTAACCATCAGATACTTGGGGTGCCAACGGAGACACAGAAGGCTCTCAACACCAGCGTCAAGAAGCTAGGGAAGATTGCGGGTCTCAACCTTTCTGACAGAGCCTACCAAGCCTTGACCCAGCGGTTTATGGTCTTGCACATGACCGGGACGATTGCTTGGCGTCTCAAGATGGTGACGAGGAACGCTGCCCAAAACTCTCTTACTGGGGTTTACTCTGGATTTGGTAACTTAATCAAAGCGAACAGTATGCGAAACACTCCCGAGGGGCGGGAAATACTAGAGAAGAGTGCAGCCCTGAAGGCGAGAGAGAATTTCTACATTGAGAACCAGGAAGACCAAGCGCCGGCAGGCTGGGATAAGAAGATATTTGACGTGGGCATGACGCTGTATCGGGGCATAGACAAAATTAATGTTAAGAACTCGTTCCTGGCTGAGTGGATAAACAAGAAGGGTCTTGACGAAACTGAAAGGATAAGGGCGGCCGACCTTGCGGTAGCCAATACACAATACCTCTACGGGCTCGATATGCCCGGAATAATGACGGGTGCTGGCAAGCCCGCTTTCGCTTACTGGTCCTGGCCCCTTTTCTTCACAGACTTCGTTATCGGTCTTGCGGAGGCCAAGAACACCGCTGCGTTCGGACGGCTTGCTGCTGTCACCGTCATGTTTTGGCTTCTCAAAGAGACGACGGGAATTGATTGGATGGGCTCAACCGCCTTCGGCCCAACAGCAAACCTTCTCAGGGGTAGATTTGGCCCCATTGCGGCGGGGACATTCTATGCCTTGAGGGCGGCGGGCGAGCTGTATCTAGGCAATACCAAGAAGGCCGAGAGAGAGCTTAAAACGGCGTGGCGGACGCTGAAGCCCGCAGTTCCCTTCATCGGGTGGCTCGCGTTCAAGGACCTGGAAGCGGTGTCCAAGGGCAAGGTCAAAAAGGTCTTGTTCCATACCGAGAGGGAAGCCAAGCCCCCCGACAAGAAACGCCTGATCCAGCGTCGGTCAACCCGATTGCCTCCGGCCCGGAGGCTCATAGGTCGGCGCCGAAGCATTGGCCCCAAAAGGCGGGCCATCGGCGGGACGCGCAAAAGGAGGCTGATAAGGCGATGACGGATCGAGACCTCGAAAGAGTGATTATTGAGACCGCCGCAGAGCTAAAGGGAATAAGGGCCGGTGTGACCAGGATGGAGGATGGCCAGAAAGAACTCTGGAAAGCGATAGACGGACTACGAGAAGTCGAGCAAGAAAACAGGATAGCAATCACCGAACTTAGTAGCATCAAGGGCACTCTCACAATACACCTAACCCTTATCCTTGCCACTATAGCAGGGATAGTTTCTCTAGGACTTTGGTGGATGCGCGTGGGGATGGGGAAATGAAGGAGACATCTTGGAGCGTTTCGCCCCCTAGAACAGTTGGGGATTTTCACGAGCGGGCAAAGCTCCTGTCTGACCTCTATCCTTTTTCGGTACACGGTGGGGGACGCACCCCTAGATACAACAAGAAGGTCGGGGGCAAGGACGATAGCTGGCATATCATGTGGCTGGCCCTGGACTGCATACTCGACGACCCGACGCAGGGGCCAGCCCTAAAGGAACGTGCTGCCCGGATGGGCCTAGAGGTCACGTTGAAGAGCAACGGCAATTTCCACATGGAACCGATGGGATGAAGGCCGAGAAGTGCTTCAAGGTGACGGCGGTTTGCCGACGGTGTACCCACAGACAAGTGATGCTGGTTGGGGCTGACGACAAACTTGAGGCCGAATTAACGACAGCGCGGGCGATATGTCGAGCCTGCGGGCCTCCAAGGTGGGATATAAGGAAAGTGGAGGACATGGAAGGCGAGGAATGTGACAAGCCGCCGGCGGACGATGCGATCCGCTGGCAATGAGGAGGAACAACCATGAGCAAAGACGACCAGATCATTGAGCTTTTAGGCGAGCTTCTCAAGGAAACCCGCAGGGGCCGAGGCGCAGACCCCAGCCCAAGCGTATCGGACCCATCGGCGGTCCCAAAGGGTGTCCTTGTCCCGCTCCCCGGCCCTCCACATGAGCACGACTGGCATTTGCTGGAGCACGGTGAAATAGGCCATCCGACAGGGTTTTACCTTGGCCGACGACCCGAGGACATGCACCCGCTGAACCCGCCTGAGTTTGTGGGCCAGCTCTACGACACCGCCTTCAACGACCTCGTGCCGTTCGTGGGCATGGTGGTGCACGTCTACAATAGGATGGAAGCAAATCTCGTCGTGTGGGATCACTTCGGGCACCAGTTTCACGTCGTCAAGGCGCGGCGCGGCGATCCGGACAACATCGTGCGCGAGAAGGCGGAGTCTGGCACGGCGGAAGAGCTGCCCGACGCGACGGTCGAGCTGTACGGCTACTCGGACCTCCATCGGGGGACCAAGGTTGGCTGGATTCCGGGCCGCAGCATCTTCTACGCTCCGCTCCAAATCGGGGTTGCATGATGGCCGACGAGGAACCAAGGCGCATCAGACCGCAGCCAAGCCGCATCATTGCGCCTTGGGTGCGAGGCGCATTGGCGCTCATCGTCAACGCTGGGGTGTTGTACCTCGTGTATCTAAAGATAAAGGGGGTGATAGTCGTACCCATACCTGGGGAACTTTGGATTACCGTAGGTCTCATCAACGGGTTTTATTTCGGCTCGCCAAAGGGGTAGGGGCATGAAAGTGCCCGCTCAAACCTATCGGGGGTATTCGTCTCGATGGACAATCCCGGCCTACAAAAACCGGGTCAAGGCCGAGGCTGCGTGGATTGGCTCCGACGGATGCTCAGGGGTGCCTGATTTCTACTGGATCGTGTGCCTCGAACACGACATCCACTATGCCACCCACAGGGACTTTCTGACGGGCGCACCGCTCACCAAGGAGGATGCAGACAGGTATTTGAGATGGGGCATCCAGTACCATTCTAGCCTGGGGCGGCAGTCCCCGATGGCTCTCTGGCGATGGTGGGCCCTCTCCAAGAAGAAGGGTATGGGGCTCGGCTCCAGGGCATGGGAGACCGGGCCAGAGAGGATGAAGCGCCGCTTGGCCCTGGCAGAATCACAGCCCCACAAAAACCCTTGGAATGAATGGTCGGCGTCGGCCTGATGGGTGTCTTGGAGTTCATCTTCTGGCTCGGTCTGATGGAGCCACCCCTTGAGTCCCTTACGCGGGGGTGGCTCCTAATCGTGCTGGTCGTGTGCCTATTCTGGTACTGGTACATAAAGCTGCCGGGGCTCGCCAGAAGGGATGAGGTGGTAGGGGTGGATCATCGACCCCGAAGCCCTCGCATAAGAAAATAGCCCTGTATGGCTTCCCCTCTCGCCCTTTCGCGTGCAACCGCAGTTTGTCCACTTGCCCTTTCACGTTCAATAATAAGCTGGTTCACCAATGCCCGTCTTTCTTCAGGCGGTAGTGACTCAAGATATTGCTGAAACTGTTTTTCTTTTTCCCTAGCGCGTGCTTCGGCACTTATTTTATACTTAATGTTTTCCATCTCAATTTCGCTTATGCCTAACGTTCCAACCCCAAGGAGAGTTCTTGCCGTAACCTTCACAACCTTAGAGCCGGCAGGATCGTCTTCATTAATAAGCAAGTTCGAACACCCAACCAAGAATACAGATAAAATGATTAAAGTTCCAAGTCTCATTAGTTTCTCCTCCCCTTTATAAATTAACACCTTGCGCTATTTTCCACAACTTTTTTCCTGAAGGGCCATTTTTCCCTTGACACCCACGTCCGGCAGGTGTATATTGTCCAACATGAAGGACGATAATAAAAACACCGTTGAGATGCGGATACGGGACGTTCCCAAAGACATCCACAAGCAGTTTACCCACCTATGCCTAGACGAGGACAAGACCATCAGCACCAAGGTAATTGAACTCGTTCGGGAATACGTTTCCAAAAACAAACACAAGGTATTGAAGTAATATCATGTCACGTCAAGGGACAGCTTCCGATAAGATAGGTTATGTTAACTCCCCCCCTGAATTCTTGATTTGCTCGAAGTGCAGAAAGGAAAAGCCACCGGGGGAATTTGCCAAATATGGACGGACTTGCAAGGAATGTCATAATCAAAGAACCCGAGAGTGGAGATACAAGAACCCCGAGCGCTGGCGACAGATATTAGCAAGCAGCAGGAAAAGAAATCCTACGCCCCTGCAAGACTTGGTGGCCCACCAAAAGACATATTCCAAAAGCAATAGACATAAAAGATGGGCGGCTGACAAAATTAGTTCTGCGATTAGATCCGGTAGGATAGTTAAGCCGACCGAATGCTCAAAATGTAGCAACAGCACTCCTAGCAAACAGCTTCACGCCCATCATCCTGATTACTCAAAACCATTAGAAATCATTTGGCTGTGTCACCCTTGTCACGGCTTGGAGCATCGGATTCATGACGCATAGTAAATCCACCAAACTCTTAGCGGTCCGGCCGTCCCGTCTTGCGGTTCCCACCGCAAAACCGTCATTCCTCCAAGCCTCGGCCGGGCCGCTTTTTTGTGAGTGACCCCATGAGCGCCTCTACCTGTAGAGACTGCTCTGTGCGTTCCCAGCTCGTGGAAATTGAGTCTAGGATTCATCGGGTTCTCGTCCACTTGGTCAGCGAGAACGACTTGGACATGGCCCACAGGCTCCTCGGCGAGACGACGGAACTGCTGGGGACGGTCATTGATATCAAGAAGGAGCTGTAGTGAAACCGAAGTGTGAGCGGTGCAAGCGGCTCGTTGAAATGAAATACCTCGGCCCGATGACAAATCGTGCGGTCATAAATCGGCACGGCCAAGTTCATTACTACCACGACCTCTGCTACTGGAAGCTAATGGAGCGTGTGGCGTGATTTCCTCTGTGGTTGTAGGCATGACACTTAAGAACGTCCTGGTGGGCCTACTGGTCGCCGTGATGACGGGCATGGTGGGCCTCCTGGTCCACCTTGTTATTTCGGAGAGCTGGGATGCGGGCGGTTGAACCGGCGGGGGATCCCAACCTCGTTATCGTAACTCAGCTGGAGGGTACGCTTCCGGTGTTGCAGGCCCGTCCCCGCATCCTTCAACTAGGGCCGGAACGGGAGAGCGAGACATGAAGGCCGAAGGTAGGCGCGCTGTTGAGTCCAACAATCCGGCTGTTTCTGCCATGACCCCTGTTCCGGCCCAAACCTCATTTCCCGGTAGGTGCGGGACCCTGGAAGGTATGTTGTTCCTGCTGGCGATGGACCAGCCAGGCGTCCCAAGCGCCAAGGAGTATTGGCAGAAATATCTGGAGAAATACCCGGAAGCAAAAGTGGAGGGAAGTGATGGGCGTTGATGCCAAGTACGGGAAGGTTGAAACCGAGAAGAAACCGATTCCCGACGATGAGCCTGTCTTTCTAGTCAGGGCCCAGGATGCGCTGTCGGGGCCAATAGTTCGGGACTACGCCATCCTTTACCTTTCCGTCACAAATGACCGTCCCGGCTTCAATCGGATTATCGACGTAGCCGAGCAGATGGACAGGTGGCCGACCAAAAAGGTGCCGGACTAATGTCTACAACGTGGACCAGACCACACTACACAATGACCTTTGACGCTCTCATAGACCATATCCTCACTGAGCACGAGGATTGGCTGAGGGAGCGGTTCAAGGTCCTTATCCGCACCATCGAGGACTTGGGCGAGAAGGTGGGGCAGGAGCAGCTCGAGGAGCTGGCCGAGACCTATGCCCACGAGATTGGCTACCCCCTCAGCGATGAACCCGACGACTCGCTTGTGGACTGCAAGCTGTGTCGGGACGGGGCCGCATAGACGAAACCTGCGGGTTAGGGAGGAGCACCATGTACGGACTTAGGATTAAGGGCGACATCGCCAACATGAAAGCTAAGAGGAACGCGGAGGATGAGCTTGTCGTGGACTTCGGGTTTGCGACTGTCGCAACAGCGCCGTTGCTGTCCAAGCTAGGCGTGAGCGCCGACTTGCTCAAAAACCTCGACAACCTCCAGATCATCAAGCTCTCTAGCGAATCGCACCGGGAAGAACAGCTTATCGAAATCTTCTCCAAGAAGGAAGGCAAGAAGCCTCGGGAGTCTTTTCCCGGCGCGATTGTCGCCGTATCGCTGACGGCGGGCGTGGATGGAATCAAGCCGGGGCTGAAGGCCACAATCCGGGTGGACGCGGGCAAGGCCGACGAGCCCCTGGCGGGTTTTCTTGCGGCCAACTGCGGCAAGACGTGGTGGATCGACATTCAAGACCGCCAAACCTCCATGCCTGGGTTGTAGAAGAAACCTACGGGCCGGGGAAGGTGCGCGAGTAGGTGGTCCCGGCGGGTGGCTTCGGAAAGCCATCTCCCGCCACCTACTCACACCAACGGGAGGAACAGGCCATGAGCATAGAGACCGTCGTAGAGAAAAAGCCCCACCTTTCGCCAACCCAAATACTGATGATGCAACGGTGTCCCGCCCAATGGTACTACCGCTACATCTGCGGGCTCGTGGTGCCACCTAGCGGGGCCATGACCTTGGGCTCTTCCGTTGATACGGGGATCACCCACAACTACAAGCAGAAGATTGAGTCTGAGGCCGATCTGCCGACGGACGATGTTCTGGACGCTTTCTCAACCGACTTCGAGGCCCGCAAGGGCGAGACACAATGGGGCAAGGACGAGGTTGCGGGGGATGTTAAGGACGACGGGGCAAGGGTAATCAAGGTGTACCAAGACGAGATCGCCCCCATCGTCCAGCCCGTAACCGTGCAAGAGATAACGCGGCTGGAGATACCCAACTTCGACTACGACCTGATGATTGTGCCCGACGTTGAGCAGACCGGCAACATCATCCGGGATACCAAGGTCGTAGGCAAGAGCCCTCCGGGGGTCAAGTCTGGAAACCCCCAGCCCCAGCCCCATCACTTCGTCCAAATGACGGCATACGCATTAGCAACGTCGGAAAGAACACAGGAACCCACAGCGGGAGGGTTCATTGACTACTGTGTTAGAACCAAGGAAGCGAAGGTCATACCCGTTCCCGTCAGCTTCACGGAAGCTGACTACACTTATTTCAAGAACATGATTGCGCTCACGGCTCGACAGATCGAGCTTGAGCACTATCCCCCGAACCGCCAGAACATGATGTGCTCCCGCCGGTTCTGTGGCTATTGGGAGAAGTGCCAAGGGGACTTCGGTGGGACGGTGAAGGAGTGAAGCCATGAAGATTCTAAAGCTGGAGGCCGAGAATTTCAAAAGGCTGTCCGTGGTGGAGATCACGCCACAAGGCAATCTCATTCCCATCACCGGCAAGAACGCATCGGGCAAGAGTTCGGTGCTCGATTGCATCTATGCCGCCTTCGCCGGCAAGGGGGCGGTTCCGGGCAAGCCCATCAGGGACGGCGAGGCGAGTGCCACCATTCGGCTGGACTGCGGCGACCTGATAATCACCCGGCGGTTTACCGAGAGGGATAGCTACCTGTCTGTGGCCAGCGCGGAGGGGGCCGAATACAAGAGCCCTCAGAAGATGTTGGACGCGCTTCTAGGCGCGTTCACCTTCGATCCTCTAACCTTCTCCCGCCAGAGCGCGGTGGCGCAGTTCAAGGCCCTGAGCGACCTCGTTGGCCTGGACTTTCAGCAACTTGAAGAGGCCAACATTGTAGACTATGACGAGCGCACGGCCCTAAACCGCAATGCTAAGAGCGCCAGAGCCAGCGCTGAAAACATCCAGGTTTCCGATAATATACCAGAGGATATAGTTGATACCTCTCTGCTTGTGAACGAACTGGCTGAGGCTGGGGAGTGCAACGCCAACATCGAACGGGAGAAGGAGAAAAGGACGTCACGAACACGGATGATTGATGCCATGCTGGAGGAGGCGACCGCCCTAAAGGCAAAGCATAAGGCCGCAATAAAGGAGATTAACCGCCTGGAGGTAGAGGCCAAGCAGGACAAACCCCTTGCGGAGCCCATCGCCATCACCGACCTTCGCCAGCGAATCGAAGTTGCGGGAGCGACAAACGAAGCCATTATCTTGAGAGACGAGGCCAGGGCGCGCAAGAAGGAATATGCAACCAAGGCCAAGAAGGCCGAGGCCGAATCCAATATGCTTACCAAGCACATCGAGGCCCGCAAAGAGCAAATTGCCAAGGCCATTGCCAGCGCAAAGCTCCCCATCGAAGGGCTGTCCCTAGACGACGGACAAGTGTTCCTCAACGGCATCCCGTTCGACCAATGCTCCTCCGCTGAGGTTCTGAGGGCCAGCGTTGCCATCGCTATGAGTGCGAACCCGCAACTCAGGGTCATCCGCATCGAAGAGGGCAGTCTGCTCGACAACGACGGCTTTGAGCTTATCGCTGAGATGGCGAAAGCGGAGGACTATCAGGTCTGGATCGAAAGGGTCAGCGACAACGGCAACGTGGGAATCGTCATGGAGGACGGCCACGTTAAGGCTGATAACCAAGAGCCTGCGCCCCACAACTTATCCGAAGAGCAGGAGGGGCCCCTGGAAGGCCAGGAGCCCCAACTGTTTATCGTGGAGGATGAGTAGATGAGTGAGAAGAAGGCTGAGAGCCCGATGGCCGGGGTCGCCACGCCCAAGATAGTAGCACCGGCACCGAAGGGCAACGACGAGCAGGCCCCGATACAGGATGCCGAGATTTATTTGGTGATGGAGAAGCGGGACGAGGCCCAAATAGTCGAGGCCCTTGAGGGGCGATACATCGAGGAGTTTGTCTACGAGTTCCAATCGGGCGGGCAAAAGGTGGTGGGCCTCTCGTGGATGGGCATACAGGAAGCGTCCCGTGAGTATGGGGGCATAGAGTGTCCCATCGACAAGATGAGGATCGAGCACTCGGAGTCCCATGTCACCGTCACAATCGAGGCCAAGGACATCAAGACCGGCTCCGTCCGCATCGGCCGCTCCAAGCAAGCCCTTCGCATGAAGTTGAGGTCGGGCAAGTTCATGGATGATGAGTTTGCCGACCAGAAGGCCATCAGCAAGGCCCAAAGGAACGCTATCCGCCAGCTCTTGCCACAGACCCTTCTCAAGCAGTGGATCGAACGGCACCGGGACGGGTCGGGCGGGGGGAAGCCCCCGAAAGCGGCGGATAAAAAAGGGGCAACGGGTGACGTAAGCCTGGACATATTGCTGGACAAAATGGAGCTGGCCGAGACCATTGCAGAGCTGTCGGCCATCATAAACGAACACGCCGATGTCTGGAGCGGGCTCGAAGGAGACGCCCGATCCGAGTTCCACGCCGCCCGCGAGACGATGATGGACAAGCTCAAGGCGGCGGCAGGAGTCGCGCAAGAAGAGATGCTATAGCCGGGGCATTGGGTTGTTTGTCGGCTAGTGTCAAACGGTTAGGGGCCGGGGATTGTGTCTCTGGCCCCGCCCCGGCTTCACCCCCCAAGGAACGATGAAGCTGCTTATTTGGGCCTACCGTTCAGATATGTTTCTTCTGATAGTCCCCGCCATCATTGTCCTCATCCTGTTCCTGTTCTTTTACGGCTCCATCTCAGGGCTCTTTGGCTTCATTAAAAGGCGGCGCGACTGGAGGCGGTTCGATGGATGAGCAATATTGCCCCACCTGTAATGCCCGCCACGAGTGGCCCTGTATGCGTATCTGGCAACGCAGGGTGCTCCTGGTGGCCTTGTGTGCGTTCGTCGTGCTGGGGCTATTCCACGCCCTCCTACCGTTCTGATGCCTCTCAGAATATGGATAGCTAGGCGGCTTGAGAAGCTGATTGCGATTGTTTTACAGAGGCGGGTAATGATTATAACCGAGTTTCCGCTATTTCGCTCCCACGACCACTTCATCCGTCGCGTGCCAGAATTTGAGGTGTTTGAGGTGAGGAAATGACTAAGCGTCGGGCCTGGCGCAAGCGCAAGCGGCCAAGCAGTAAATTAGATGTTCGCAAGACGACAAGAATGTGGGGCTTGGTATTGCTGGTCTGCGTGGTGACGGCGCTGCTGCTGGTATTTGTGGTGATACCGTCATGGCAGAGGTTCTAGCTGTGGTTCGTCAAGAACTTGCCCAGGAGCCGGTGGCTTCCAGAATTGCCGCCTTTGACTTGGGCAAAGCTAACACCGGATGGGCGATGAATCGCAACGGTCAGACGCAGACAGGTCATATTTCGTTCAGCCATGTAGGGTGCCACGGTGAACTATTCTGCGAGTTCGATACGTTTCTGCGCGAACATTACGACGACCTATTTCCTTGGGAGTTTGCGATTTACCTTTACAGCCACTTGAAGGGCTCGGCGGCTGTGTCGGTTATTGTAGGGATGCAAGCAATCCTGCAAGCATTTTGTTATTCCTTCGACGTAAAAGTAGACACCGTAAACGACAAGACCCTAAAAAAGTGGGCCACCGGGAATGGAAACGCATCGAAGGGTGAGATGATGGACGCCTACCGGGAACGGCGCGGGTGCGATCCACTCAGCCACGACGAGGCCGATGCTTGGTGGCTGCTCCAGTACGCACAGCATAAGCTCGCAGGGACGGGGCCGGGATGATACCCGACGACAACACCCTCACCACCGAGGAGGCTGAGGTCTGGACGTTGCTTCGCAACCGACCAAGAATCTTTGCTAAAAACTCTTGGTGGCTCGCTGGAATGACAGAGATAAACCAGCGGGCATTACGCAAGATTGTTCAGGCACTTAGAAGGAAAGGAAAGGCCATAGGCTCTTCAAGCCAAAAGCCGGCCGGGTATTGGCACCTAGTCGACCCCGAGGAAAAAGAGAGGGTGGCTGCACAGCTTCGCCGCCAGGGGCTACGAACCCTAGAGACTGCGGCGGCTATAAAGAACAGCACCCCTGAAGAAGAGCTGGCCGTGGCTCAGATGGAGCTGCTCTAATGCGCTACCTCTTCACCCGCTCCCTGCGCTGGCTTCGTGAGCTATTTGAAATGATAAGAGAAGAAGCCGTCTATGGTCCACACGGAGAGGACTATTTCCATAAGGTCAACAGGGAGATAGAGGAATGAAAGCCCCCGGTAAGTGGTGGGTAAAAAGCTGGCTACTCGGCATCTTTATTTATCTTGTTTACTTCGCAATTATGTTTTGTACGCTTGTCAATGCCCAGCCCGCCGCCTCGTAGAACGAATGGAGCCAAGCAATGAGCCGAGACTTGACCGACCATGTTAGGGAGAGGGATGAATCGGAGGGGCCACCCATGAAGCCCATAACCGACGACGAGGCAAAGGCATTTCTAGGTCTATTCGACTCGATTGACCCCGAACCTTGGGAGGCGTGGCAAGAAGGGGGGAAGGGGCTTGGGGGCCTCGCCTACGTTATTACGCCAAGGGGTGAGTTATGCGTAGGCTGTGACAAGGACGGTGACGCAGACATGGGGATGGCGGCATGGATAGTCGTAGCTCGGAGCCTTGCGCCTCGCCTACTCGCAGACCGCACCGTGGCGATGGAGATTATTGAGGGGCTACTTGCAGATTACGACTTGGTTGCCAAAGAGTCTAAAAGGGCCTTTGTGTTCTGTCACCATCATGGGTACAAATATGAAGGAAATGTTGTTAAGCACTACAATGAAAAAGCCCACGCCCTAATCGCCGCAGTGAAGGGAGGGGAATGATGATGGACAAGAGTGCGAACATCTTTACGATGGCCTTGTGGCTGTATAAGTGCTTGCGCTGTAAAAATACTTGGGCCTCGCCAGATGCGGCTTGGGAGTGTCCAAGGTGCAAGCATAACCAGTTTGAGGTTAAGAGAGACGAACCAAAGATAGCGAAGGGAAGTCACGCCCCTAATCGTTATGCCTAAGTAAGGAGCCCCGATGAACGAGCGCAAACGCAAGATGAGCAAGGAGCGCATCGAGGAAGCGTTGGAGCTATGTCGGATGCTCGATGAAGACATAGCAGTGGCGGATTGGTTTGGTTGCTCGGAAGATATAGTTAGCTACATAACCAACAGCCGAATATTCTTAAAGGACCTCATCCACGACCTCCGGCTTGCTGATGTCGAGATAGAGAGGTTGCGGAGAATTGAGAAACGAGAAGCCGAACATGACTGCTTCAAGTGGCTTGATGGGTGGATAGAACTTTATGAGTCCGATGGGCCAGCAGACGGCAAGGCTCAAGGCTTCATAGATTGGGTGAATCAGCAACCAATGTCGGGGGGCGGGTAATGGAACCGATGGACACAAAGCAGGAGGAGGAGTACGGGCGTAAATTTGCCCAAGAAATGCAACCCCATGTCTGCGTGTGTAGATATTCTCCAGGCTATAAAGGCGAGTGCAAACTAAAAGCCGAGATAGAGAGGTTGCGGGGCCTCGTTGTTGAAGCAATAGAACTGGCG
>LAZR01000538.1_pt1 | contig 29017 bp, 27 predicted proteins | sample 329461 | NCBI WGS metagenome assembly LAZR01 (sample SAMN03002196, study PRJNA259156) | marine sediment metagenome | biome: sea floor; feature: Hydrothermal impacted sediments; material: marine sediment; isolation source: Loki non-amplified sample from Loki's castle hydrothermal vent sediment ...
AAAAGCGCCACCCCCAACCCGTGTACCGCTGCCTGCGCCATGGTGGAAAACTGATCAAAGACCATACCAGCAGGGGGGTCTTGTGTCACGCCAAGCGCACTGAGCCATCGCGACCAACCGCGTGGTCGGGTATCCAGATGCAATAGCGGATGAGTGAGAATTTCAGCCGCGTTTTCCAAAGGAGCATCCAATAGCTCCGGCGAACAGACCGGCACGACGGTTTCTGGCATGAGATGCAAATAGCCGACGCCGGGCCAGTCTTCCTTGCCAAAGTGGATTGCAGCATCGAAAGGGCTGTTCTGGAATGAGAACGGGTGAAGTCGGGTACTGAGGTTTACAGTGACTTCGGGGTGGGTCTGGGCGAAATCGCGTAATCTTGGAGCCAACCAATGCATGCCAAACCCCGGCAGTATGGCAAGGTTCAACGCGCCGGCTGTCGGGTTTGTTCTGGCTGATATGGAAGCCTGTGCCAATCTGTTAAGAATGTCGCGCACTTGTACGACATAACTTTTCCCCGCTTCCGTCAATACCAACTGCCGGCCCTGCCGACCAAGAAGGGCTACGCCCAGCTGATCTTCTAAAGTCTTGAGCTGCCGACTGATTGCGCTTTGGGTGAGGGATAACTCGCGTGCCGCTTGGGTTGCACTGCCAAGCCGGGCAACCGCTTCGAAAGCGAGCAATGCATTGACCGAAGGCAGGAAGCGACGGGGCGCTATCATATGACTTTTACTCATGGGTTCAGGACAAAGCAGCGATAGTCATTTGCCGTTTGCTTTGCAATACTGCCCTAAATTTGCACCCCGAGGAGAACACCGATGAGCAGTGAATTGCCAGTATTGAAAGCCAAGGACGCACCGGACATGGGGAGCTTTGATTGGGCAGACCCGTTCCGGCTTGCCGATCAGCTGAACGAAGACGAGCGCATGATCCAAGAAAGCGCCCGCGCCTATGCACAAGAAAAGCTGCAACCGCGCGTCATCGACGCCTTCGCCAACGAGACCACCGACGCTTCGATCTTCAAAGAGATGGGTGACATGGGTCTGTTGGGCGTTACGGTGCCCGAGCAATATGGCGGTCTGGGAGGCAGCTATGTTTCTTACGGCTTGGTGGCACGCGAAGTTGAACGTGTTGACAGCGGCTATCGGTCGATGATGTCGGTACAATCCAGCCTCGTCATGTATCCGATCTATGCCTATGGCTCAGAAGAACAGCGGATGAAATACCTGCCGAAACTGTCCAGTGGTGAATTCATCGGGTGTTTCGGTCTGACCGAACCTGATGCGGGTTCAGACCCTGCTGGCATGAAAACCCGCGCGGTGAAAACCGCCAATGGCTATAAGCTGAACGGGTCCAAAATGTGGATCTCTAACGCACCAATCGCGGATGTCTTCGTGGTCTGGGCCAAGTCTGAAGAGCACGGCGGCAAGATCCGCGGCTTTATCCTTGATAAAGGCATGAAGGGTTTGTCTGCGCCAAAAATCGGCAACAAGCTGTCGCTGCGCGCGTCGATCACCGGCGAGATCGTGATGGACAACGTCGAGGTGGGCGATGACGCGTTGCTGCCCCATGTCGAAGGTTTGAAAGGTCCGTTTGGCTGTTTGAACCGTGCGCGTTACGGTATCAGCTGGGGTGCCTTGGGTGCCGCAGAATTCTGCTGGCACGCCTCGCGTCAATACGGTCTGGACCGCAAACAGTTCAACAAACCACTGGCGCAAACGCAGTTGTTCCAAAAGAAACTGGCCGACATGCAGACCGAAATCGCATTGGGCCTGCAAGCCTCGCTTCAGGTGGGCCGTTTGATGGATAACGCCAACGCCGCCCCTGAGATGATCTCGATCGTCAAACGCAACAATTGCGGCAAGGCGCTGGACATCGCCCGCATGTCCCGCGACATGCACGGCGGCAACGGCATCAGCGGCGAGTTCCAGGTGATCCGTCACATGATGAACCTTGAGACAGTCAACACTTACGAGGGTACGCATGACGTACACGCGTTGATCCTGGGCCGCGCCCAGACTGGCCTTCAGGCGTTCTTCTAAAAAGCATTAGATAAGGGGGCTTCGTGCCCCCTTTGGGGCCACCATGTTTGCCACTGACTTGGCAAAAAACACATAGTCATAAGGTGTAAGATGGATCGTGTTCAGATCGTCCATGACAACTTTCTGCGTCGCGTTTCGGCGCGGGATTTTCCCGTGGGCGGCAGTGTCACACCGGGTTTACCAGACGCAGAAGCGATCAGGCTTTACCGTGCTCAGGTTCTGTCACGGGCGCTGGATCTGCAAAGCCGGGTAATGCAGAAGCAGGGACAGGGGTTCTATACCATCGGCTCCAGTGGTCACGAAGGAATGGCGGCGGTGGCGCATGCCTTGCGCCCCGATGATATTGCGTTCTTGCACTACCGTGATGCGGCGTTCCAGATTGCCCGCGCGGATCAGGTCGATGGCCAAGATATGCTGCGCGACATGCTGCTGTCGTTTGCGTGTTCCGCTGACGACCCCACCAGCGGCGGCCGCCACAAGGTGTTGGGTAGCCGAGTGTTGATGATCCCGCCGCAGACCTCGACCATCGCCAGCCACCTGCCAAAGGCCGTCGGGGCTGCGCATGCACTTGGGCTTGCCCGGCGCAATCCTCCGGAACACCAAATATTGCCCCGCGACGGGATCGCGATGTGTAGCTTTGGTGACGCCTCCGCAAACCACTCCACTGCGCAAGGTGCGATCAATGCTGCCAGTTGGACCGCTGTGCAGGGTGTGCCTCTGCCATTATTGTTCGTCTGCGAGGACAACGGCATCGGCATCTCGACGAAAACGCCGACGGGCTGGATCAAGGCCTCCATGTCAGCACGTCCGGGGTTGCGTTATTTCGAGGCCGATGGATTGGACCTTTATGCGGCCTATGCGTCAGCTAAAGAAGCCGCTGATTACGTCAGGAAACACCGCAAGCCCGCATTTCTGCACCTGCGCACGGTTCGGCTTTACGGTCACGCCGGGGCCGACGTCGCGACATCTTACTTGCCCCGCGCCGAGGTCGAGACCGACGAGGCGAATGATCCGCTGTTGCATACTGTGCGCTTGCTGAATGCAGCGGGTGTGATGGACCCAACGGATGCCTTGGCTGTCTATACCCAGACGCTTGATCGTGTGGCCGAGGTCGCCAGCGACGTTGTCACGCGTCCACGCCTGACCACGGCCGCTGATGTAATGGCAAGCATTGTGCCTCCGAAACGACCCTGCGTCCCGACGAACGGTCCAAGCGTCGAACACCGCGCCGATGTCTTCGGAAGCGACCTTGGTCAAATGGACATCCCGCAGCCGCTCTCCAAGCTGATCAACTGGGCGCTGCACGATCTGATGCTGGCACATCCCGAAACGCTGTTGATGGGCGAAGATGTCGGTCGCAAGGGCGGGGTCTATGGCGTCACGCAAAAACTATACCAACGCTTTGGACCGGCCCGGGTGATTGATACCTTGCTGGACGAACAAAGCATTTTGGGATTCGCTATCGGTGCCGCACATAACGGCTTCATTCCGATGCCAGAGATCCAGTTTCTTGCCTACCTTCACAATGCCGAAGACCAGCTGCGCGGCGAAGCAGCGACGCTCCCGTTTTTCAGTAATGGTCAATGGTCCAATCCGATGGTGCTGCGGATCGCGGGGTTGGGGTATCAAAAAGGCTTTGGCGGGCATTTTCATAATGATAACTCGCTGGCGGTGCTGCGTGATATCCCCGGCATCGTCATCGCATGCCCTTCCACCGGGGCGGACGCAGCACTGATGCTACGCGAAGCACACAGGCTGGCACGCGAAGAACAGCGCGTGGTGGTATTTATCGAACCCATAGCGCTTTACCCGATGCGCGATCTGCTGGAACCGGGCGACGGCGCGTGGATGACGTGCTATCCGGGTCCAGACCAGCATATCGGGCTGCAAGACATTGGGGTGCACGGCGACGGTTCCGATCTGGCGATCCTGACCTATGGCAATGGCCACTACCTAAGCCGTCAGGCTCAGGCCGATCTTGCCGCCCAAGGCGTACAGGCCCGCGTCATCGACATGCGCTGGATCGCTCCCTTGGCTGAAGATGCGATCATTGCCGCTATTGGTGCGCGCCCCGTGCTGATCGTCGACGAATGCCGCCGCAGCGGCGGGCAAGCCGAAGGGCTGATGGCGCTCCTGCAAGAACGCGGTATCAAAGGCTATGCCCGGCTCACGGCCGAAGACAGTTTTATCGCCACTGGCCCGGCCTATGCCGCCACACTTCCTTCGCGCGAAAGCATTGTGGCGGCAGCACATTCCTTGCTGGGCCGTTAAGTCTTGATTGATGGGGCACCGCCCTCGAATGCGTTCCCATTGACATAATCACAGGCGGCCTCCTGCATCTGCAAATGCAGGTCCTTACCATGATAGGGATGCGCCCGGGCCAGCGCCTCGTCCACGTCAATACCCAAACCGGGGGCTGTCGGTGCCTCGATAAACCCATCTTCCACGCGAATCGCACTTTTGATCAACTGGTCATGGAACGGGGTCTCGATACATTCGCACATCAGGATGTTGGGGATAGAGACCGCGAGCTGGATGTTCGCGGCCCATTCAATGGGGCCAGCATAAAGGTGCGGTGCGACTTGGGCGTTGTACACCTCGGCCAGAGTTGCGATCTTTTTAGCTTCCCATATGCCGCCGGCCCGCCCCAACGCAGGTTGCAGGATCGCCGCAGCGCCCGCGCGCAAGAGCGGGGCAAATTCGGCCTTGGTGGTCAAACGCTCTCCGGTTGCTACCGGAATCGGCACGGCGCGTGCCACCGCCGCCATCTGCTCTACTGCATCCGGTGGGATCGGTTCCTCATACCAAAGCGGATCATACGGCGCTATCGCCTTGCCCAAGCGGATCGCTCCGGCAGTGGTGAACTGCCCATGGGTGCCAAACAAAAGATCCGCCTTGTCGCCGACTGCTTCGCGTATCGCTTTGCAGAACGCGACCGATCGCGCAATATCGGACATTGCCGGCATATGCCCTCCGCGCAGGGTATACGGGCCAGCCGGGTCAAACTTGATCGCAGTATAGCCGCGGTCGACGCAGTCCAATGCCGATTCAGCCGCCATCTCCGGAGACGTCCAAAATGCAGTCATGTCATGATGTGCGAGCGGGTACAGATACGTATAGCCCCGAACCCGTTCGTTCATCTGCCCGCCCATCAACGCATAGACAGGGCGTTCGCGGTGCTTGCCCAGAATATCCCAACAGGCAATTTCCAGCCCGGAAAACGCGCCCATTACCGTCAAATCGGGCCGTTGGGTGAAACCCGAAGAATAAACCCGTCGATACATTAGCTCGATATTTTCTGGGTTCTCGCCGTGCATGTGGCGCTCGAAAACATCTTGGATCACCGCCTGCATCGCTTGTGGGCCTACGGACGATGCATAGCATTCGCCCCAACCTACAATCCCCGTGTCCGTCGTGATCTTTACCAAAATCCAATACCGCCCCCCCCAACCCGGGGCCGGAGGGGCAGTCACGATCACATCTAGATCCTGCAATTTCATCGCGCGACACTCTCCTCCAAATGGTTCAAAATCCCGGGGGTGCGGGGGCTGGCCCCCGCGTCGCTATCGATCAAACAGAATAACATTGCGCCGCGCGGCACCTGTCTTGGTGTCACCAATAGCCTCGTTGATCTGCATCAGCGACCACCGCCCCGAGATCAGTTCGTCCAACTTCAGCCGTCCTTGGGTGTAAAGATCGACCATCCATGGGATGTCACGCTGGATCACCACGTCACCCATCTTCGACCCGACCATGCCTTGGCCCATCGCGGCCAGCATTACCGGCTCATAGGTAGACACATCGCCCGAATGCGGCATCCCAACCATAACCACACGCCCGCCGGCCGCAAGATATTTAGGCGCATCGTCATAGGCGGGAATAGCGCCTACCGTTACAATTACCGCGTCAACGCCCGCACGGCCCACTAAACCAGCGACCTTGCGCCAAGGTTTGTCATCCGTGGCCAACACGCCGTCCGTCGCCCCGAATTCGCGTGCGATCTCCAGTTTTTCTTCGCTCATGTCTACTGCAACGATGCGCCTGGCCCCGGCAATCCGTGCCCCTTGAATGGCATTCAGTCCGACGCCGCCTGCGCCGATCACCACGACATCCTGACCGGGGCGCAATGCGGCTGCATTAACCACCGCACCGACACCCGTGATTACGCCGCACGCTATCAAGCAGGCAGCGTCCTTTGGAATGTCCGGGCTGATTTTTACCACCTGCGCTTGATCGACGACAACCTTCTCGGCGAATGCTCCCGAGGCCATCGCTTGATGCAACTTGCCACCATCCTTGGTTTTCAGCGGTCCTTTGTCACCGTCATAGGGCGTTTCGCAAATCACCGGCCTGCCGCTGGCACAGCTGGGGCATGACCCGCAGGCCCGGATAAGCGTGACGATGACGCTATCGCCAGCGGCCAAGCCAGTTACCTGATCACCTGTCGCGCTGATGCGGCCCGCGGCTTCGTGACCATAGACCGCAGGTAGCGAGCCGCCCCAGCCGCCTCCGGCAAAGGAAATGTCGGAATGACAGATCGCTACTGCGTCAAGCGTCACCTCGACCTCGCGGCCCTCGGGGGCACGCAATTCGACATCTTCTACAATAAGGGGGGCACCAAACTCATGGCAAACAGCGGCTTTAATCAGCGGCATGGCAGATCCTTTCGGGCGCGCAAATTTCGGCCAAGGTGACGCGTACCCATTTTGTGTGCAAGCGTCTTTATAACCTTGTGGGCAATTCTTGCAATCTCGCTTGGCTCGGTCGCCGTGCTGACCAAAGGACGGCACTGATATCGCCTGTGCTTCGTTTTACCTCGCGCACGCGGGCGCTAGCTCTGCGAGAATGTCCGCGCTCGTTTTACAAAAGCAGCTGCATCGTGCGGGGCCTGACCCAATTGTGCCGCCGGGTTAAACAATGCCCCCGACACGTTTGGGTAATCCGCGTGTACCAGGTCTGCCAGGGGTACCTGCTTGTCCAGTGCGTCAAGACAGAGCTGCTTGGTAATTTTCTGCGCTTCGGGGCGGGGCATGGTTTCCGCCAGCGCAAAGCTTAAGGCTTCGGCGTGGATCAACCCTAGCTCAGAGTTCAGGGCGCTGTGCATCTTTACCGGGTGCGGCGTTATACCAGCCACCAGCCCCTTGGCATGAAACAGCGCAGAGGCCAGGCACAACGTCAGTTGTGGCACCGCCATCCATTCGGCGAACCAAGCACCGCCATCACGTTGATGCTGGTGCGCGGCGGCGGCCTGCAACGTAACGCGCTGCCCGGTAAACTGGTGACCAAGTGCGATAATCGCGGACGGTCCCACCGGATTTTGTTTTTGCGGCATGGTGGACGACGCACCCGATGCTCCCAATGCGACTTCGGTGATACCTGTCATAGTCAAACTGAGGGTGCTTTGCGCCATATGCGTCAGCGCCGCCATCACGCGACCTTGCCAATCGGCGATGCGCAAAATCGGACCGCGATCAACGTGCCAACTGCGTTTTGGATCGTAAAGCCCCAGAGCCTTGGCCAAGCCCGCGCGGGTCTCGGCCGCCTTTGGGCCCAAGGCCGAAGCCGTACCGGCCGCGCCTGACAATGATACGAATAGCGACGACCGCCGCAGGCCCCCGAGTTCTTCCAGCGCGTCGCACAGGGGCATCCCCCATTCGGCCATTACCGCGCCCCAGCTGATGGGCGTGGCGTGCTGCCCATAGGTGCGGGCAGCCAGCGGCAGCGATGCATGCGTCTCTGCAGCATCCGCAAGATTGCCAATGATCTCGCGTAGATCGGCTTCTGCCAGCAGCAATGCCTGGCGTAGGCGCAGCATCAGAGCGGTGTCGATGATATCTTGGCTGGTCGCGCCCCAATGTACGTGTTGCGCGAATTCAGGTGCCTGCATTTCCGACCGAAACTGGGCCAGCAGGCCAGGCACACATACTCCGTTTTCGCCAGTCGATGCAGCAATGGCACCGGGATCAACCTGAATTTCCAGCGACGCGCGGTGGATTGCGGCGGCGCTGATTTCGGGGATTACACCCAGGCTCCCCTGTACCTTGGCTAGGGCGCCTTCGACCAGCAGCATGGCCCGAATTGCCGCGCTGTCCGAAAACAGACGACCGGCATCACCGTTTTGGAAAAGTTGCGCATATAAGGGACTGTCAAAAACGCTGGCGGCCATCGGTTACCTCGATACTATCGTGTCGATGATCCGCGCCAATCCGGCGGGATCCGTGAAGAAGGGTGAATGGCCGGTGGGCATCTCATAGACATCCTTACCCGGCCAGTCCTGTGTCATGGTGACCTGATAGGCTGGGGGAATTGTGCGGTCACCCAAACAACGAATATAGCTGCGCGGCAGGGCATCGGCACGGCTGGTATCGGGCAGAGCAACAGTTGTGGGTGCTGTCGCTTGCGCACACAAGCGCGGGGTTGCATAGGCGGCGGTACCAGTGGGGCAATCGTTATAAAACAACGCCTCAGTCATTGTCGGATCCAGCGTAAAGCTCTTGCCGCCGTCAGCCATGCGCACCGCAGGCATCAGCGGCTGGCTGGGGGCCTGTTTGCGCATGTCCGCAAGGGTCATTCCGGGGGCGGGCACATAGGCGCATAGGTAGATCAGCTGCGCCATTGCCGCAGGATCTTTTTGAGCGGCGGCGCCGATCGCGAAGCCGCCCATCGAATGGCCTAACACGACGGTCTGGGAAGTCGACGCCGCGAGCACCGCGTCGGCATAGCTGTCAAGGGTGACATCATTGACAGGTGTCGGGTCATCCCCGTGGCTGGGAAGGTCGATGGCGCGGGGCGAATGCCCCAAAGCGCGCAGTTCGGGTATCAGATCGCGCCAGCACCACGCACCGTGGCACGAGCCGTGTACCAATAAAATATCAGACATGGCCGACACTTTTCAGGAAATCGGTCAGCACGCGGGCGTACTCCTCGGGGTGTTCCACACAGGGCAGGTGGCCCGCTTTGCGGATGATATGAAACTTTGATCCGGGGATCAGGTCTACTGTTTCGCGCACCAGATCGGGGGGGGTCGATCCGTCTTCGGCCCCGGCGATACCCAGGCACGGCAGACGGAGCGCAGCGGTGGGCGTATAGAAATCTGTCCCCGAGATCGCGGCGGAACATCCGGCATAGCCCGTATCGGGCTGACGCACGACCATATTGCGCCATAGCTCCAGTTCCGGGGTCTCGCGAAAATCAGCAGCAAACCAACGCTCCATGATCGCATCTGCCAGGCTTTCGATGCCATTTTCCTCTACTGCCTTGATGCGGTCGGCCCACATGTCTGGCGTACCGATCTTTGCGGCGGTGTTTGACAGGACCATTGCCCGGATCAGATCCAGGCGCTTGGTCGCCAAGCCTTGCGCGATCATGCCGCCGATAGATAGGCCGACAAAGACGCTGTCCTTTACATTCAGGAAATCCATCAGCTTTTCGGTGTCGCTGATCAAGGACCCCATTTTATAAGGCGCAGGCGGGCAGGTCGACAGTCCGTGGCCCCGCTTGTCAAATCGGATGATCCGCAACCCCTTTGGCAGAAGCGGTAGAATAGGATCCCACAGGCGCATGTCGGTACCAAGCGAATTGGCAAAGACCACCGGCGCGCCGTCATCAGGGCCGTCGACGCGATAATGCAGGCGCACTTCGCCCGTATCGAAAAGGTTCATATTAATGGTTCCTTTGCTGGATCAATCAAGGGTGGCAAGGGCGCGGGCGAACATATCGCCATCCACGTTCCCTCCCGAAATGGTCACGATCACATCGCTGCCGTCTATTTGGTCTTTGCGGAAAAGCGCGGCGGCGAGCGCCACAGCCCCACCGGGTTCGGCGACGACTTTCAGACGGTTGAACGCATGGGCAACCGCTTGCAGCGTTTCGTTGTCGCTGACGACAAAACCGGGGCCGCACAGCCGTTGCATGATTGGAAAGGTCAGGTTCCCCGGTTGCGGTGTGACGATTGCATCGCAAATTGATCCGCCACCGCTGGCATTCCGCTGTATCTGCCCCGTTTGTAACGAACGGGCGACGTCGTTGAACCCTTCGGGCTCAGCGGGCCGGACCCGCAGGCTAGGGGCCTCGGCCTCCAGCGCGAGTGCTATACCCGAGGTCAGACCCCCACCGCCACAGCACACAATCACATCGGCGTTTTCAATGCCCGCCTCAGCGGCCTGTTGCGCGATCTCAAGCCCCGTCGTGCCTTGGCCCGCGATCACCTGCGCATTATCGAACGGTTTGATCAACGTCAGCTCACGGTCTTCGGAAAGCCGCGCACCGATGGCATCGCGATCCTCGTTCCTGCGGTCATAAAGCACTACCACGGCCCCGAGGGCACGGGTGTTAGCAATTTTCAGGCGCGGTGCGTCGGCGGGCATGATGATCACCGACGGTACGCCGTGCAACTTGGCCGCATAGGCGACGCCTTGGGCGTGGTTGCCGCTGGAAAAGGCGATCACACCTTTGGCCCGCACTTCCGGGTCCAACGCTGATACCGCTGACCAACCGCCCCGAAACTTAAAGCTGCCGGTGTGCTGCAAACATTCGGGCTTGACCCAAACACGCCGCCCCGCGATTTCATCCAGAAAGGGCGAATTCAACAAAGGTGTGCGCCGCACGTGCCCCTCTAGGCGGCTGGCGGCGGCACGGATCATGTCGATGTTCATTGCATTTTTCCGATCCATGCATGCAAGGCCGCAACCGCTTCGGGTTCGTCCAGAAACGGGATGTGCCCACGGCCAGGTACACGTGTGACCACCATATCGGGCCGTCTTCTTTCCATCTCGGTCAGCGTGTCTTCACTAAGCAGGTTGGAATTCATCCCCCGGATACAGGCAATGGGCAGTCCGTCAAGCGCATCGAAGAACGGCCATAAATCCGGCGAGGGCTTAGCAAACGCTTTAGCAACCGCATCGCGCAAATGTTTATCATAAGTGATGGTCAAACCGGTATCAGTCTGGGTGTAATGCTTGACCGCTTCCTCCATCCATCGGCTACTGGGCACACCGTCGAACTCGGGAAATATGCGCGGCATGGCCTCGGCTGCCTCGGCATGGGTTTTTGCAGCGGGATTGCGACCGATATATTGCATGATGAAGTCCAACCCCTGCAGGTCGATGTACGGCCCTACGTCATTGAATGCGACCCCCAGCAAACGATCCTTAGCCCCCACGGCCAACCCCATTGCGTTCAGCCCGCCGCGAGAGGTACCCAAAATCGCCACCTTGTCGAGCCCGAGATGGTCCAAGAGCTCAAGAGCATCTCGGCATTCCACCGGGGGCGAATAATGGGACCAATCAGGGTCGAAATCCGATCGCCCGCGCCCGCGATAGTCCATCTTGATCAGGCGGTTACCGGACAGATGCGGGGTCACGTAGTCGAAATCTGCCGTGGTGCGGGTCAGCCCTGCTAGGCACAATATCGGCAGACCTTGGCCTCCTTCGTCTGTGTAATACAGGTTCAGCCCGTCCGAGCTGGTGAACGTTGGCATCACACGCCTGCCAGTTGCGGGATGCCGTCCAATTGCTTCAGGACATGCACGGGTGTCCACGGTAGGCGGTCTACCGGGTCGCTATTTCTGTTCACCCAAGCTGTGGTAAAGCCATAACCTGTCGCGGCCCCTGCATCCCAGCCGTTAGAGGATACAAACAATACCTCGTCCTTGGTGCAACCAAATTGCTGGCCCACCAAGTCATAGACCCGAGCGTCCGGCTTGAAGACTCCGACAGTTTCAACCGACAGTAGCACATCCAACGTACCCCCTATACCGGCCGATTCAACGGCACCCTTCAACATCGCAGGTGATCCGTTCGACAGGATGGCAGTGTTCAGCCCTGCGTCTTTCAAGGTTTGCAGCATCGCCGGTACCTCGGGGTAGGCCTGCAATTCCCAATAAAGCGCCAACAACCGCTCTCTCAGGGTAGGGTCGCCATCGTGCCCGGTCTTTTCCAAAGCCCAATCCAACCCGTCTTGGGTGACTTGCCAAAAGTCGTCATGTGCCCTGGTTACGGCGCGCAGCCAGGAATAACTCAGCTGCTTTTGGCGCCAATACTCTGCCACTTGCGGCCAATCGCTTTTCAAAGCGGCGAAATCTGGTTCTGATGCAGCTTGCCGCGCGGCGGCGGTTACATCGAAAAGGGTACCATATGCGTCGAAAACGCAGGTTGTGATAGGCATGTATTTTCCTTTCGGATTGTTCAACAGCAGAGTGTCACGGCGCGCGGTGACAGAAAAGACCGAAAAACTGTTGCCAAAGGGGTTTACGGCAGCGTGCAGGCTTGAAACACTATGCACCGAACCCGGAGCACCCGCGCAGATACGCGGCCTCTTGTATTTATTCATCAACGATAGGAGCATTTCATGACGCAGGTTAAATCCGGCGATACAGTCGCTATTCACTATACTGGCACGTTACTGGACGGCAGCACCTTTGACAGCTCGGAAGGTCGTGAGCCGTTGGAATTTGTGGTCGGATCCGGCCAAATCATTCCCGGCCTCGATGTTGCGCTTCCGGGTATGGAAGTCGGCGACAATAAAGTCGTCAAGATCGGCAGTGACGATGCTTACGGTCCGCTGAACCCTGAAATGCGTCAGGCCGTGCCGCGTGAAGGGATTCCGGCTGATATCCCTCTCGAAGTCGGCACCCAGTTACAGATGCAAACCCCGGATGGTCAGGCCATGCCGGTGACGGTCGTCGAAGTAGATGATGCGACCGTTACCTTGGATGCGAACCACCCATTGGCGGGCAAAGACCTGCAATTTGACATCGAATTGGTGAAAATCGCCTAATCGAAACGCCGGTGCGGTAACAACCCGCACCGCAGCCTGCCAGCGATCCCGGCACCATCGTAACTTTCGCCGGGATCGCTCTTCCAAAGAATCCGCTCGAAACCCTGCGCTGTGCGCAGTAAGCAGCGCTCATGGATACACAAAACACGTTTGATATTTTCATTGTCGCGTCACCGGGGCTCGAAGACACTCTGCTTGGTGAAGTCATCGAAAAAGGGTTCACCAACCCCGTGTTGACCCCTGGCGGCATTACCATACAGGGTGGCTGGCCCGATGTATGGCGTGCCAATCTGGAACTCCGCGGGGCCTCGCGGGTGTTGGCGCGCATTGGCTCGTTCATGGCATTTCATCTGGCGCAGCTTGATAAACGTTCGCGTAAATTTCCGTGGGCGCAGGTTTTGCGCCCCGATATACCGCTGCGGGTTCAGGTCACGACCAAGGCTTCACGAATATACCATGCCGGTGCCGCCGCCCAACGGATCGAAACTGCGCTACGCGAGAGCTTGGGTGCCACGATCTCGCCCGAAGCGGAGTTGGTGCTTAAGGTGAGGATCGACGATAATGTGGTGACGATCAGCCTCGATTCCTCGGGTGAATCGCTTCACATACGTGGCCACAAAGAAGCCGTCGGCAAAGCACCGATGCGCGAAACCCTCGCTGCTCTGTTGCTGAGCAAAGCCGGCTACCGGGGCACGGAAACCGTCGTCGATCCTATGTGTGGTTCGGGTACATTCGTGATCGAAGCCGCAGAGATCGCTCTGGGGCTGAACCCCGGTCGTAGCCGCAGCTTTGCCTTCGAATCCTTGGCCTCCTTTGATGCTGACGCCTTTGCCGCACTGCGTGACACTATTCCGAAATCAACCGACCTGCGTTTCTTTGGATCAGATCGTGATGCAGGTGCTATCCGGATGAGCCGCGCAAACGCCGAGCGTGCAGGCGTGTCAGAACTGATCGAATTCGAAAACCATGCGGCAGGCCAGCTGCAACCTCCACCTGGTCCGCCCGGATTGGTGATGGTAAACCCACCTTATGGCGGTCGCATCGGCAACAAGAAATTGCTCTACCCGCTTTATGCCACTTTGGGCCAAACGTTATTAGATAGGTTCAAGGGCTGGCGCGTCGGTCTGGTCACCTCCGAACCCCCTCTGGCCAAGGCCACCGGCCTGCCTTGGAAGCCCCAAGGTGCCGCCATCGCCCATGGCGGCATGAAGGTATGGTTCTATCAAACGCCGCCCTTGCGGTAAAACTACGGGACTTCCAAATGGAATAAAATCCCCGGGTCCGGGGCAGCGCCCCGGTCCACCAGTGATAAGCTCGAAAAGGTTTAAAGGTTTTCTGCCTGCGGCATTCCCAGAATATGATAACCACCGTCTACCCGGATGGTTTCGCCGGTCGTGCAGGCCCCGGCATCTGAGACCAGATAGACGGCTGTCCCGCCGACAGCTTCCAATGTCGCATTCGCGCGTAACGGAGCATTCTGATCGGTATGCTTATAGGTTTTGCGCGCCCCCCCAATCGCCGCCCCGGCAAGCGTCTTCATCGGTCCGGGGCTGATCGCATTGACGCGAATGCCCTCTGGTCCCAGATCATTGGCCAGATACCGCGTGGCAGATTCAAGCGCGGCCTTAGCGACACCCATCACGTTATAATTGGGGACAACGCGGTTCGACCCCTGATAGGTCAGCGTCAGCAGCGTGCCGCCGTTTTCTTTCATCAAAGGATGCGCACGGCGGGCGATTTCGATAAACGAGTAGGCCGAAATATCCAGCGAATGTTTGAAATTCTCACGTGACGTGTCCATGAAACGCCCCGTCAATTCGGATTTATCCGAGAACGCAATCGCATGTACTACAAAATCTATCGTAGGCCAGCGTGCCCCAAGCTGGTCGAACGCCCGGTCAAGCGATGCGTCATCGGTGACATCGACGTCTACCATAAAGTCCGCGCCCACGCTTTCTGCCAGCGGTTTAAGACGGGTCCCGAACGCGTCGCCCTGATAGGTAAACGCAAGCTCTGCCCCGGCTTCCGCCATGGCGCGGGCGATACCCCAGGCGATAGATCTCTCATTCGCGACACCCATGATCAGGCCGCGTTTTCCCTTAAGCATATCAGACATCTGCGGCCCTTATTCTTTGAACTTGGAAAGGATCATCGACCCGTTGGTACCACCAAACCCGAACGAGTTGGTCATCACCGAATCCAGCTGCGCATTGTCGACACGTTCCAGCGCGATTTCGGATGGATCCAGCTTTGGGTCGAGTTCAAACACATTGATGGATTTCGCGATAAAATCATCCTTGAGCATCAGTAGGCAGAATATTGCCTCCAACGCGCCTGCGGCCCCTTGGGCATGACCGGTCATGGATTTGGTCGAACTTACCGGCGGGGTGTTGCCCTGCCCGAAAACCCGGCGGACCGCTTCGATTTCGCCGACGTCGCCAACAGGTGTCGATGTGCCATGCGCATTAATATAGTCGACTTTCCGACCCTCGGGCAGGGTCTGCAAAGCCAACCGCATGGCGCGTTCGCCGCCTTCGCCCGAAGGCGCTACCATGTCATGACCGTCCGAAGTGGCCGCGTAACCGGTTATTTCGGCATAAATTGTGGCTCCGCGAGCTTTGGCATGTTCAAGCTCTTCGAGCACCAGCATGCCGCCGCCACCGGAGATTACGAACCCGTCGCGGTTGGTATCGAACGCCCGGCTCGCGGTTTCGGGGGTGTCGTTGTATTTGCTGCTCATGGCCCCCATCGCGTCGAACAGGCACGACAGGGTCCAGTCGAGCTCCTCTCCGCCGCCTGCAAACATGACGTCCTGCTTGCCCATCATGATCTGCTCTGCTGCATTGCCGATACAATGCAGGGATGTCGAACAAGCCGAGGTGATCGAATAGTTGATGCCTTTGATCTTGAAGGCCGTAGAGAGGTTTGCACTGACCGTCGATGACATGGATTTGGGCACCGCGAAGGGTCCAATCCGCTTGGTCGCGCCGGTATCTTTTACGACGTTATGCGCGGTGAAGATCGCGGAGGTCGAAGGCCCGCCGGACCCTGCGACCAGACCGGTGCGCGGGTTGCTGATTTGATCATCGGTCAGCCCTGCGTCGGCGATGGCCTGTGCCATGGCGAGATAGGCATAACCTGCGCCGTCCCCCATGAACCGCAATGTGCGCTTGTCGATATGATCGGCCAGATTGATCTTTAGCGTGCCTGCTACCCGGCTGCGAAACCCGTGTTCGGCCATCTCCGGGCTGGCGACAATACCGCTGGTCCCGGCCATGAGCGATGCACGCACTTCCTCAGCGTTGTTTCCGATGGATGAGACAATACCTAACCCTGTGACGACGACGCGGCGCATGGCGCTCTCCTTGATCTTTTGGGCCTCGGCCCAGTTTGTCGCACGCTTGGCATCCTCATGGGCAGTTGCCGCGCGTTCTCCCCCCGTTTGCCGCCATTAAGGCGACAAATCAAGTCATCTATCGGCTCAGCTTTCCGACAGGGCGACCTTCATATCCTTGACTATATAGATGACTTCGCCATCAGCTTCGACGATGCCATCGGCCACACCCATTGTAAGACGGCGCGTCTGGATAGCTTTGGTGAAATCGATCTTGTATGTCAGCATCTTGCGATCGGGGCGTACCATCCCGGTCAGCTTCACTTCTCCGACGCCGAGTGCATAGCCGCGCCCCTGCCAGCCACGCCAGCCCAAATTGAAGCCGGTAAGCTGCCACAAACCATCAAGCCCCAGACAGCCGGGCATGATCGGGTTGCCAGGAAAGTGGCAATCGAAAAACCACAAGTCCGGCGTGATATTGAATTCTGCCGTAATATGGCCCTTACCGTGAGCCCCCCCGTCGGCGGAGACATCTGTTATCCGGTCCATCATCAGCATGGGTGGGGCAGGCAGTTGCGCATTTCCCGGGCCAAAAAGTTCGCCACGGGCACATTTAAGCAGACCTTCTTTGTCGAAGCTGGTGGGGTAATCGGCCATATTGTCGCGGCTCCTGCGGTCTGAATTTCAAGTTCATAACGGTCTAGCATTGCGTAGATGGTGCCTGCAAGGGTGCAGGCACCAAGGTGATTTAGGGTTTTTATTTGAAAACCATGCACTTTGTCCTCTATATGTAACCTGAATGGCCCAAGAGTGTGCAATGACCCAAGTGATGCAAAAGATCAGTTCCGATTGGTTATCGAAGGCCGGCCTGCGGCCGACCCGGCAACGAATGACACTGGCGCAGCTATTGGTGGGCGATGGACAACATCGACACGTAACGGCCGAAAGCCTGTTTGACGCAGCCAAAGGGCAGGGCGAGGCTGTATCTTTGGCGACGGTTTACAATACATTGCGGGCTTTTTGCGACGCCGGATTGATGCAGGAAGTCACAGTCGACGGGTCGAAAAGCTATTTCGACACGAACACCCATGACCACCCGCATTTTTTCTGGGAAGACGAAGGTTGCCTGACTGATGCGCCTTCCGATCAGTTGGTAATTGCAAGGCTCCCCGACGCACCAGAAGGGGCTGAAATCGCATCCGTTGACGTGGTGATCCGTTTGCGACGCAAATCCTGACGGGCGTTCTTTCAACCCAAGTGGGTATCTTCGGGACGCCTATACAGGAAAACCTTAGGCTAAAAGCTTCATCGGCTGGTTCTTGACGCGAAATGCTGGTTCAAAACCATTGCCCCGGTTCCATCAAACCCAAATCCAAGAGTTGGCGTGAATGCCATTCGAAGGGGGTGGAGTTGTGCCATTTGAAGGTTTGGATATCGAATGTGCTTCCTGGATTTACAGACCGCCGCCGTGAGGTTATGGTGCCACGGGCAAGCGTAAGTATTATATTCTTCATCATTAAATGTATAATTCGCCCCAATGCGCAGGCCGGGTTTGGCCTTAAACAGCGATATCCTGTCGATCCCGCGTCGGGATGCGGGGACGTGCTCTTCGAACCTCCAACGCAGGCCGCCGTAAAAATCCAACTGGCGATCTTTGGGGGGGGTGTCCGTGCTGTCGCCGGGGCGGGCAAGGGCGTAATAGCCCGAGCGATCCATATGCGCCTGATCAAGCGATACGGCATCGGGATACTTTTCCAGATCTCCCGCATAAAGATCAATAACATACGTAAGCATCGACTCGCGCCGTTCTTCGGTGTGAAAGCCCAGCATTTCGCCTATGCTGCGCGTTTCACAAAACGGATAAAACAGATATTCGGCATTATAGCAGAAATACACCCATTGACCGGGCGCTGCGTCGTTCACCCTATTGACGGCGGTCTCTAGGGCCAAGTCCTTGTCGGGATCATAGTCGATGCGGATGACAGTTTCGGCCACATCGCGCGCCAATTTAAAACTTGGCGGCATCAGCACGATCACTTGAGAAAATCTGTATTGTTGGTGATGCCTTACGGTGGTGTTGATTTCCACGTCATCCTCAACAAGGATTAGTGCTATCGGCCCTTTCGCCAGCCCAGCCCGCCCTTCGCTTAAAAAGTGATCAAGACTGCGATACTGCATGAAACCCCGACGTCTGTGGATACCCGTTCTAGATCAGCTAAATCGGGACGCATTGCAAGACAACGCTGGCGCTGCTAGACCGCGTTTTTGCACTTCGTATCAACGGACCTTATCATGACCGCGCCCAAAAAGCTGTTCATCAAGACCTATGGCTGCCAGATGAATGTTTACGACAGTGAACGAATGGCAGAAGCCTTGGGCGATACCTATGTCGAAACCAAGACGGCTGCTGACGCCGACATGATCTTGCTGAATACCTGCCACATCCGCGAAAAAGCTGCGGAAAAGGTATATTCCGAACTCGGTCGCCTGAAACCGCTGAAAACACTGAACCCAGATTTGAAAATCGGTGTCGCAGGGTGCGTAGCCCAGGCTGAAGGCGCCGAAATTCTGCGCCGACAACCTGCGGTCGATCTTGTGGTGGGGCCGCAATCGTATCACCGGCTGCCTGCAATGGAGGCCCGGGTGCGCACCGGTAAAACCGCGCTTGATACGGATTTCCCCGAAGAGGATAAGTTTGACAAGATGAAGGGGAGGGGCAAAGCCCTGCGTGCTCCTTCGGCATTTCTGACGGTGCAAGAAGGGTGCGACAAGTTCTGCGCCTTTTGCGTTGTGCCCTATACACGCGGTGCCGAAGTGTCGCGGCCGGCAAGCCGGGTCCTGAACGAAGCGCGCGAATTGGTCGAACGTGGCGTTCGCGAAGTGACGTTGCTCGGCCAAAACGTGAATGCTTACCATGGTGTGGGCCCTGAAGGTGCCGATTATACACTTGCGCGTCTTATTCGTGAGCTCGCGAAAATCGACGGGCTCGAGCGAATTCGATATACCACTAGTCATCCTAACGACATGGATGATGAGCTGATCGCCGCCCATGCCGAGGTTGAAAAGCTGATGCCCTATTTGCACCTGCCGGTGCAGTCGGGGTCGGATCGTATCCTCAAGCGGATGAACCGTAGCCACACCGCCGAAAGCTATCTTAAGCTGATTGAACGCATCCGCGCCGCTCGCCCCGATATTGTGATGTCAGGCGATTTCATCGTCGGCTTCCCTGAAGAGACCGACGCCGATTTCGAAGCGACGATGGAACTGGTCCGAACGGTCAACTATGGTTACGCCTATTCGTTCAAGTATTCGACCCGTCCAGGCACCCCAGCTGCAGAGCGGCCCCAAGTTGATGCGGCGGTGGCCGACGCACGCCTTCAACGTTTGCAAGCGCTTATCACGGATCAGCAACGCGCCATCCAAAACGCGATGGTCGGGCGGGACCTGTCGGTGCTTGTTGAAAAAACCGGGCGCGACGACGGGCAGATGGTGGGTAAGTCGGAATATCTTCACTCCGTCCACATTAACGATGCCCGGGCCGCTATTGGTGAGGTCGTTAAGGTAAGAATCGTCGATGCAAAAACCAATTCACTGACCGCGCATCAGCTTTGAGTGGACCGGAGCCAAGGTCGAGGCCCGGCTGATTGGCGTGCAATTTGTCCACAATTGTCGTGTATTTGCCTAAGTGTTGCCATAATATAGTAAATACCGCTGCATTCGTACTTCACAGAACCCTTAATACCTCTTAATCTCTGGATATTATTGCGGAAAGCTGCGGTGCTTTGGTGTCTCTGCGGTCTTTTCAGCGGGGGATATAAGAAAAAAGGACGAGGGCTGTGTTAAACACAATTTCCAAAGGGCTTCGGCTGTTCGCTGGTACGATAATCGCTGCGACATTCGTTTTCCAGGCATCGGTTGCCGATGCGCAAACCAGATCGCAAGGTGGGCGCGATAAGGGGCAATATATTCCTACGATCTGGGTCGACCCGGATGGGTGCGAACATTGGGTGATGGATGACGGCGCAGAAGGGTATATGACCCCCAACGTCAGCCGTCAGGGTATCCCGGTCTGCCGCCGGGGTAATGTCTGCGGCATCATGAATACCGATCAGTTCTTCGCGACTGACAGCTACCGCATCAACCAGGGTGGCAAAGCCCGTCTGGCCGAGTTTTTCAAAACAACGGGCGCGGTTTCGTATATCATCAACGGGCATACCGATAGCCGCGCCTCTGACGAGTACAACATGAAGCTGTCGTTGAACCGCGCTAACTCTGTTGCGGTCATCGCCAAGCAAACCGGGGCGCGTATCGCAGATGTCCGGGGTTACGGCGAGCGTCTACCGGCGGCACCGAACGGCACAGCGGCGGGCATGGCGAAGAATCGCCGCGTCGAAATTATCTGCATCCGTTAGGGGGATAAAAAAGTGATTAAAACAAAAGTTATATTGGTTGTCGCCAGCGCTTTGGGCCTTGGGGCATGTGCGGATTTCGAAGGCCGCGGCTATCCCGCAGATAAAAGCATCGACCGTGGTATCGACAGCAAACACCTCAGCCAGTTGCAAGCCGGCATTTGGGTCGACCCCAACGGGTGCGACCATTGGATCATCGACGACGGGTTGGAGGGTTACCTCAGCCAGCGCCTGGATAAATATGGCAAGCCGGTCTGCTCGGGTGTAGCCCAGCCAACTTATACTGTCGGTGATTTCAAAGGCGGATCCCGGATCCCCGACCCCAACTGATCTTGCTGGGCGATTTTATCGTTCTCGGGCCGGGGCGTTTTGCGCCTCGGCCTTTTTTGTCTGATATCAAGGGTTCTCATTTGCTGCGGATGCCCCATATCGTTATGTGTACACTCTCGAATAGGAACAGGCTTTGAGCTCTAGTGAAATTATCCCGCCTTCGGGCACCACGTCACAACTATTGGAATATCCCGATAACCGGCTGTTGATTGACCTGTGCGGTGCTTACGACTCGCATCTGGCCGCCATCGAAAAAGCCTTTGGCGTGCAAATTATCAGGCGGGGCAACCAGCTTTCAGTGATGGGGGAAGATGATGCAATTGTAAGAACTGCATCGATTTTGGATGCGCTTTATGCCCGTCTAGAAGGCGGGCGGGGCGTAGAGCCCGCCGACGTCGACAGTTTGCTGCGAATGGGTGATTCCGCTGTCGGCACAGGCGTGCGTTCCGGTGACCAGATCGAGATGCCAATCTTGGGTGGCATCGAAATCCAGACCCGGAAAAAGCGCGTGGAACCTCGCACAGCGGCACAAAAAGCTTACGTCCATTCACTGTTCGATAATGAACTGGCTTTCGGCATCGGACCGGCGGGTACCGGTAAAACATATCTGGCCGTCGCAGTGGGTGTGTCGATGTTCATCGGAGGCCATGTCGATAAAATTATTCTGTCACGCCCGGCCGTCGAAGCGGGTGAGAAACTCGGGTACTTGCCAGGTGACATGAAGGACAAGGTCGATCCGTATATGCAGCCGCTATATGATGCGCTGAATGATTTTTTGCCCGGTAAGCAACTTGCCAAATTACTCGAAGACAAAAAAATCGAGATCGCCCCGCTGGCCTTCATGCGAGGACGTACCCTATCGAATGCCTTTGTCGTGCTGGACGAGGCGCAAAACGCCACCTCCATGCAAATGAAAATGTTCCTGACCCGCTTGGGCGAAGGATCACGCATGGTGATCACCGGCGACAGAACCCAGATCGACCTGCCGCGCGGTGTTGCCTCGGGGCTACAAGACGCCGAGCGCCTGCTCACGTCTATCCCTAAAATCAGTTTTAACTACTTCACTTCAAAAGACGTGGTGCGCCATCCTCTCGTTGCCGCGATCATCGAAGCATACGAAGCTGATACGGGCCACACGTGATGCCTGACCATTTCATTTTGCCCTGTAAACTCCGGGGGTCCGGGGGCTGGCCCCCGGTCTTCCTATGATGGACGATCTCAACATAGTTGAAGAAGATGCGCGTTGGTCTACCCTTGATCTTGCTGCCTTGTGCCAGCAGGCGGTTACTACGACGCTAAAGCATCTCGACGTCGATCCATCCGCTGCCGAGGTGTCGATTCTTGCGTGTGATGATGCCCGCATTTCTGCTTTGAATGCTGATTATCGTGGCAAACCTACACCCACCAATGTTCTGAGCTGGCCAGCCCAAGAACGGGGTGCCCCGGTCGACGGCGGTAATCCGCTTCCGGTTGAACCTGATTTTGACGATGTCTTGGAATTGGGTGATATCGCTATCGCTTATGATACCTGTTCGACCGAAGCCCATGCTATGGGCAAACCTATGGCCGATCATGTTACGCATCTACTTGTCCATGGCGTTCTTCACTTGCTGGGTTATGACCACGGACGCGACGCGGATGCCGTATTAATGGAGCGGATCGAAGTAGAAGTACTTGGCAAAATGGGTTTGGATGACCCATATAAGGATGACGCAGGGCCATTTCCTGCATTAACACATGAAGACAGGACCTGATGGGCGATACAGACGGATCATCTGAGGCGGCGCACAGCGCGCAGTCCGAAGACACATTAATAGCGGTTGAAACTGAAGAAGTAGAGGACGCCCCCAAATCGGGCGGGTTTTTTTCTCGGATGATGGGGGCGCTCAGTACCTCTGATGCCCTGGACGACGAAGAGACCACTGCCATGCAGGCCGACCGGTTGTCTGCGCGTGGCATGATGAACTTGCGTCGTATGCGCGTGGACGACGTTGCCGTTCCAAAGGCGGACATCACGGCTGTCCCCATCACGACCAGCCTTGACGAATTGGTGAGTGTCTTCAAGGAAAGCGGTTTGACCCGCTTGCCGGTCTATGATGGCACGCTCGACACCCCCGTAGGCATGGCGCATCTCAAGGATCTGGCCCTGACCCACGGTTTCAACGGCAAGAACGAAGAGTTCGACTTGGCCGCAATGCTGCGCCCGCTGGTTTACGTGCCACCTTCAATGACGATCGGGGTTCTGTTGACCAAGATGCAGGCCGAGCGACGTCACATGGCGCTGGTCATTGATGAATATGGCGGTGTCGACGGGTTGGTTACCATTGAAGATCTGATCGAACAGGTCATCGGTGAAATCGAAGACGAACACGACGTCGACGAAGGCAAATACTGGACTGTGGAGAAACCAGGTTGTTATCTCGCGCTTGCCAAAACCCCCCTTGATGATTTCGAAACCGAAATCGGTCATTCCCTCACAGACCATGACGATGTGGACGAAGAGGAAATCGACACGCTTGGGGGACTGGTCTTCATGCTTTCGGGACGCGTTCCCGCGCGCGGTGAAGTCGTCGTCCACCCTGATGGGCCGGAGTTCGAGGTGATCGACGCCGACCCCCGCCGGATCAAACGCCTGCGGGTGCGGATGCCAGGCGGATCATGAAGCCAACTGTCAGGCGTACGTGGCTACGGTTTGCCGGTGCCGTTGGTGCGGGTGTTGTCGCGGCCTTCGGCCAAGCCCCCTATGATCTGCCAATTATCATGTTCCTAAGCGCTGTCGCGCTAGTGTTCCTTTTTCGGTACAGTCCAAGACCCTTGCAAGCTGCCGCCGTCGGCTGGGGCTTCGCATTGGGTTATTTCATGCATGGTTGGACTTGGCTGCTATCGCCATTCATGGTCGATGCCGAGCGTTATGCGTGGATGGCCCCATTCGCCCTGGTTCTGCTGTGCGGTGGGCTTGCTCTTTTCTGGGGGCTGGCGTTTGGTGTGGCGCGCTGGCTTTCGCCCCGATCTTGGCCGTTGATTATTTTACTGCCGGCCGGTGAATTGCTGCGCGGCTATCTTTTTACAGGCTTTCCTTGGGGCATGTTCAGTCAGGGCCTTGTGAACCTCTGGCCCGGTCAAGGGCTGGCTGTGATCGGGCCATATGGCATGACCCTGTTGTTTGTCGGCCTTGCCGTTGCCTGTGCGCGTCCAGCAAGTGGTGGGTTGTTGCGTCGCGTCGGGATGTATGCCTTGTGGGGTGTCGCAGCCTTGCTGCTGATCTTGCCGTTCAATAGGTCTGGGGCCGCTTTGACTGATTTCACCATTCGGATGGTGCAACCCAACGCCGCACAAAAAGACAAATGGGACCCCGCGAAAATTCCCGAATTTTTTGATCGCCAACTCGCTCTCACCAGCGCTCCACCCGCGCCGGGCAGCCCGGAACCGGATCTGATACTTTGGTCGGAAACTGCCATCGCCTGGCCGCTGGATCTGGCACAGGGGGCACTTGATTACATCAGCGCCGCCGCCGACGGCAAGCCCGTGGTGCTGGGGGTGCAGCGTCGTACTGAGACCCAGTTCTATAACTCTGCGGTCCTTCTAGGGCCTTCGGCGAATGTAACGCAGACCTATGACAAGCATCATCTAGTCCCCTTTGGCGAATACGTTCCCTTTGCCGACGTGATGAACCGTTGGGGAATCCGCGGTATTGCGTCGCAGTTCAATTCAGGTTTTTCTGCCGGTCCGGGCGCAGAGCTTATGGATCTGGGGCCTTTGGGACAGGCCTTACCGCTGATCTGTTACGAAGCGGTGTTCGCCCGCGACGTCAACGCTGCCCCCAAGCGGCCCGCGTTTTTGATGCAACTGACCAATGACGCGTGGTTCGGTAAAGGGCAGGGGCCGTTGCAACACCTTGCGCAGGCGCGGATGCGCGCAATTGAACAGGGTTTGCCGATGGCGCGTGTCGCCAATACCGGCGTGTCGGCGATGATCGACCCTTGGGGGCAGGTCACGGCAAGCCTGGCATTAAACCAAGCTGGTTTCCTTGATGCGCGTCTGCCCGCACCCCGCGCGGCAACGATCTATAGCCGGTTGGGGGAATGGCCATTTCTTGCAATTTTATTCGCGGGTTTCAGTGCACTGGTCGTCGTCCGATCACGAGAGTCGGCGAAAGTTAAAGTTTGACCCGCCTGCTTGTCAAAGTTAAGCCCTATTTATCGGCCACAACGGCTTCCTGACGTGGCTATGAAACCTATTGGAGCACTAAATGTCCCGCATGAATTATACCTTCACCTCGGAATCCGTTTCCGAGGGCCACCCGGACAAGGTCTGCGACCGGATCTCTGACGCCGTTCTAGATGCCTTTCTGACGCAAGAACCCGAAGCGCGGGTCGCCGCGGAAACCTTTGCCACGACCAACCGTGTGGTCATTGGCGGCGAAGTCGGCCTATCGGATAAAAACAAGCTAAGCGAATATATGGGCAAGATCGAAAGTATCGCCCGCGCCTGCATCAAAGACATCGGATATGAGCAGGATAAATTTCACCACGCGACCTGTGAAATCACCAATTTGCTGCATGGGCAATCCGCCCATATTGCGCAGGGTGTCGATGCCTCGGGTGTGAAAGAGGAAGGTGCCGGTGATCAGGGGATCATGTTTGGTTTTGCCACCAAGGAAACACCTGAACTGATGCCGGCCCCGATCCACTATGCTCATGCGATCCTGCGCCGCTTGGCCGAGGTGCGCAAAAACGGTACGGAGCCGACCTTGCGCCCCGACGCGAAGAGCCAACTGTCGGTGCGGTATGAGGATGGCAAGCCGGTTGGTGTGTCGTCAATCGTACTGTCCACACAACATGCCCATGAAAACCAGACCAGCGCAGACATTCGCGATATCGTCGAACCCTATATTACCGAAGTCCTGCCCGAAGGCTGGATTACAAAAGATACGGAATGGTGGGTGAACCCGACAGGTACGTTTGTCATCGGCGGCCCTGATGGCGACGCGGGCCTTACCGGTCGCAAGATCATCGTCGACACTTACGGCGGCGCTGCCCCGCATGGCGGCGGTGCTTTCTCGGGTAAAGATCCGACAAAGGTTGACCGTTCAGCCGCTTATGTTGCCCGTTATCTGGCCAAGAATGTCGTTGCTGCGGGGTTGGCGGAAAAATGCACGATCCAGTTGAGCTATGCGATTGGTGTGTCGAAACCGTTGTCGATCTATTGTGACACGTTCGGCGGCGATGCCGATGTCGCGGATGCCGCGATTGAAAAGGCGATTGGCCAGATCATCGACCTGACTCCACGCGGGATCCGGGAACACCTGCAATTGAACAAACCGATCTACGAACGCACAGCGGCCTATGGCCACTTTGGCCGCGCACCCGAAGCGGACGGCGGGTTTAGCTGGGAAAAGACCGATCTGGTTGATGCCCTGAAAGCAGCGCTTTAAGCTAAACAGCGTCCCGAGGGGTGGCCTTTGCCAAGGCCGCCCCTTTTCTGCCGCAGGGATTGAATGCCAGACCGTTGCGCCCACCGTTTACGCAGGCTAAAGGCAGCGCCATGACACATTCAGAACGCCCCCGCCGCAATTTTTATGGACGCCTCAAGGGTAAATCCCTCAAGCAAAGCCAGAAGGGATATATTGAGGAAGACCTTGATGCGCTTTCGCCTGGCCCGGTGGATTGGGAGGCCAATCCGTCACGCGATCCGCTGGATTTGCAACGCCTGTTCGCGGGCAAGTCTGTGTGGCTTGAAATCGGCTTTGGCGGTGGCGAACATATGGTCCATCAAGCAGCCCAGAACCCCGGTGTCGGGATCATCGGGTGCGAGCCTTACATCAACGGTGTGGCGATGCTGTTGGGCAAGATACGTCGCGCAGCCGTGGATAACGTGGCGATCCACCCCGGCGATGCGCGTGACATCTTTGATGTGCTGCCCCAAGGGTCGATTGACCGCGCCTTCCTGCTTTATCCGGACCCTTGGCCCAAAACCCGACATCACCGTCGCCGTTTCGTAACCCCAGAACATCTGGAGCCGTTGGCGAAAGTTCTGAAACCCGGCGCTATTTTCCGAGTGGCTACTGACATCGAAGATTACGTCCGTCAGACCCTAGAGCAAGTACCGCGCCATGGGTTCGAATGGTTGGCCGAACGCCCCGAGGACTGGAAGGAACCGTGGGACGACTGGATTTCGACGCGTTACGAGCAAAAGGCTCTGCGCGAGGGGCGAGTGCCGCATTATCTGACATTCAGGAAGCTGTAACCGGTTCGCGGCTCTCTCCATTTGCGCCGCGAAAGCAGTCACCGTTGACTGGTCGTCGCCTTAGCTTGGTCAGTTGTCCATGAGATTGCGAAGACTTGCGTCGACGTGACGATGGACTGCACCTGTGTGCTGGTTTATGACAGCGTTCAAATTTCACCTTAGGGGTTTTTCATGTCCAGCCACACCACACCCGTTCCGATGATGTCTTCTGCTTGCGGTCCGTTAGCAGGCGTGGCCGAGGTGCCGGGCGACAAGTCTATTTCGCATCGCTCGTTGATTTTGGGTGCCATGTGCATTGGCGAAACAACAATCAGCGGTTTGCTGGAAGGTGACGACGTACTGGATACCGCTAAGGCGATGCGGGCTTTCGGGGCTGAGGTCAGCAATTTGGGCGGCGGCAACTGGTCGGTACATGGGGTCGGGGTCGGAGGCTTCGCCGAGCCTGACGGCGTGATTGACTGCGGAAACTCCGGCACAGGTGTGCGGCTGATTATGGGGTCCATGGCAACCTGTCCGATCACCGCCACCTTTACCGGTGACGCGAGCTTGAACGGGCGGCCCATGGCACGGGTAACTGATCCTTTAGCGTTGTTTGGCGCGCAATCGGTTGGGCGCAAAGGCGGACGCCTGCCGATGACTATCGTAGGTGCGGTTGATCCCGTGCCGGCGCACTATATCGTGCCAGTGCCCTCTGCTCAAGTAAAGTCGGCGGTGCTGTTAGCCGGGCTTAACGCGCCCGGTAAAACCGTGGTGATAGAGGCCGAAGCCACGCGTGACCATACGGAACGAATGCTGGCGGGGTTTGGCGCTGAGATCACTGTGGAAGACACGGAAGAAGGTCGGATGATTACCTTGACCGGTCAGCCAGAATTGCGCGCACAGCATGTGGAGGTGCCGCGCGATCCGTCTTCGGCGGCGTTTCCGGTCTGTGCTGCGTTGATCGTGCCGGGATCAGACGTATTGGTGCCCGGTATAGGGCTTAACCCAACGCGGGCAGGGTTGTTTACCACGTTGCGCGAAATGGGGGCTGACCTGACGTATGAAAATGAACGGATCGAAGGCGGGGAACCCGTGGCGGATCTGCGGGCAAAATTCTCGCCGCAGATGAAAGGCATCGACGTGCCGCCGACCCGCGCCGCGTCAATGATCGACGAATATCCGGTCTTGTCAGTTATCGCGGCCTTTGCCGAGGGTCAGACGATGATGCGGGGCGTAAAAGAGCTCCGGGTTAAAGAAAGCGACCGGATTGATGCGATGGCCAAGGGGTTGCGTGCCAATGGTATCGAAGTGGATGAAGGTCCCGACTGGTGGGCCGTAAATGGATTGGGACATGGCAACGTACCGGGCGGCGCGACCTGCGCCAGCCAGCTTGATCACCGCATTGCCATGTCGTTTATGATTTTGGGTATGGCATCGAATGCGCCGGTCGGCGTCGATGACGGGTCACCGATTACCACGTCCTTCCCGATATTCGAGTCATTGATGGAACAGCTCGGGGCTAAAGTTATAAAAGGAGTTCTGTGATGTTGGGATTTACCGTAGCGATTGACGGCCCCGCAGCCGCAGGCAAAGGCACAGTAGGGCGCGCCGTGGCTGCACACTTTGGCTTTGCGCATCTGGATACGGGGTTATTATATCGCGCAGTGGGGGCAAAAGTGCTGAACGGCATTACCGCCGAGGAAGCCGCCGTGACCCTGGAAGCGCAGGATCTGGAGAGTGACCAGTTGCGCAGCAGTGCCGTTGCCGAAGCGGCAAGCCGCGCCGCCGCCATCCCCGCTGTGCGCAGTGCTTTGGTCGATTTCCAACGCAGCTTTGCGATGCGGGCCGGTGGTGCTGTGCTGGACGGGCGCGATATCGGCACGGTGATATGCCCCGATGCCCAG